>JADMIO011189610.1_pt1 | contig 55593 bp, 53 predicted proteins | sample 8958161 | NCBI WGS metagenome assembly JADMIO01 (sample SAMN16585339, study PRJNA669376) | soil metagenome | isolation source: Crop rotation soil | place: USA: Cullars Rotation, Alabama | collected 2011
GCCGCGACTTCAAGTCACGTGAATTCCAAGCTTCGGATCCCACTGTGCTGGAAAGATAGCAGCTGGCCGCCAACGAAGGCCCCTGCAACCAGCGCGATAGGGATCAATGAGCGCCGAGAGGCGCCGCCGTCCGCCGATCGAACGCGCCACAACAGCGGCAACAGAAAGCTCACGACAAATAGGGGGCTGTCCGGGCGAGTCCAGCAAAGGAGTCCGAGCAGGAGAGCAAGGGCAACCGTGACGCGACGATCTCCGTGGCTTCGTTCAACTGCGGTCCAGTACAGCGGAATGGTCGCAGCGAGGAGGAGGGCAACTAGCGGCTGCTCGAGCCCGCCAATCGCCCATACCGCCACGGGCGCCGCTACCGCAAAGAAAGCGAGGCCGATTCCGACCGCGAGTGCCGACGATCGCTGCGGCGGCCGGAGATAGTAGAACGCGATGCAGGCGATCACGCTCTCCATGCACAGAACGCCGAGAATCCTCGCTGCTAGGATGAGGTCGACGCCCAACATCTGGAACGGAGTCAGGACGAGGATCCAGAGCAGATTTGAATAGCCTTCGACAGCAGGTCCGTCAGTCCAAGTGAGGCCCTTTCCCTGCACAAACCTGCTGACGTAGCGAAAGGAGATCAGTGCGTCGTCTGCAATGAATGGGAAATAGTAGATGGCGTGTCCGAGGAAGATTACGGCAGGCGTTAGCAGCGCGACCAGGCGTGCGGTGCCCGAGGATGAAGGAGGATGATCTGTAGTAGAGGCCCGCGCCATATCCGCGGACACTACTGGCCCGAGTATTGCCCGCGCAAATACTCCGCGGCCATGACGTCGCCCTGCTGCGCAAGATCCCGAAAGAGGGCGAGGGCCTCGGCTTCTCGCCCGGAGTTCCGCATTAGGTCACCCAGGGACGTGTATGGTTGGATATGGCTCGGGCGAAGCTTGATCACCTGAAGCAATGCGGCTTCGCCTCCCTTGAGGTCACCGAGCATAATCAGAATCTGGCCGAGATTGTTCCAAGCATCGCGGCGACTGGGATCGAGCGCGAGAACTTTACGATAACACTCCACCGCCCCCTGGCCGTTTTCCAAGTGAATGTAGTCTGCGGCAGCGCCAGCGAGCAACGAAACACTCTTGGTATCCGGGTGCCGAAGATACGTGTCGAGATATGCGATAGGTTGGTAATCGACCGGTGACGTAGGGCCCATCAAATCACCATATCGTCCGAGGTTCATCCGGACGATGGCGATCCAGCGTTGCATCGACCAGATCGGGTCGCGGGTGATGAGCCGAATCACGTCGTAGAGTTTGTGAAGCTTATCGTCCTCTAGCCGGTTCTCGTTACTCAACACGCTCTCCAGATACCCGCTCGGTACGTTGCGAAGGTAATGACCGACTCGCCATGAATCCGTACACGGTCGCCCATTCATCGCCACGCAGAACTCGGTGTACTGCGGGTCCGATTTCACCATTGGAAGTCGGGAGAGCAACGGATCGCCAAGAGCGTGATAGTCGACGAAGTATGCATCTGGACCCGCGAAGAATCCCCAAAATCCAACCGCGCCCTCGACGATGAGAGGGTCAGCGTGACTATGAGCGTTGCGTCCCGCATCGGCCTCGGCGCAGTGCGGTCGTTCGCTAACTAGGGCATCGATTAGCAGCCCGGTCGCCGGGTAATAGAATCTTCGCTCATTGGCGATTCCCGAATCTCGGATCCGATCCTGTTGGTCCGCGCCGAACTCACTCCCCGAGGCGATACTCGCAGTATCGCCGACGAATCCTAGCAGCACGACTGCAACGGGAAGCATGTACCAAAGCGGCCCGAATCGCTTCTGGCTCAACACATCGACCGCGATGATCAGTGTCGCGAGCAGGGGTGCGGCGAAAAACCGACCCGACATGAAGTCACCACCGATGTTGAGGATGTAGAGGAAATAAAGAACAACTCCTGCGGCCACTGTTTGATGCTTACGGGTCCCCCGCCCGAAAACGACCGCAAGTCCGATCGCGATCCCGATTAGGGTAATCGGATCATAGGTTAGGGAATCGACGAAGTACCGAATGCCGTGCTGCCAATATTCGGATCGCCCGATGCCGGTGCTCAACTTTGCGTAAGCTGTGTTGGGGAACGGGAACCCATAGTAGACGATCGAAAATACTTCCCAGAGTCCGAAAGGAATGAACCCGAACAGGACTTCACAACCCGATCGCCAGTTACGCCGGCTATAGAGCTCCCATCCCAATGCAGGTGCGAAGAATAGAACTGTATCCTGTCGATTGAGTGTGCCGAGGCCGGCGAGCAGTCCCAACCAAAAGAGACGGTGGATTCCGGCCAGTCGTTCATCGAGGAAAATAACAATGAACCCCGCGAGCAATAAATGCGTGAGCGGATTCTCGAGCCCAGACGTGGAATAGTCGACGAAAGCACGAGAACATATGAGCACGGCCAGGACTGTGGCCAAGATGAGCGGCTGCGTCTTGCGGCGCCATGCGACGAATCCAACCAACGCAACTGTAGCGGCCGAAACGGCGATCGAGGTAACGATCGCAGTCAGGTAAATTTCGCGGGTCAAGAAATAGATCGTTGCAAGCAACATCAGCCAAAGCGGATGTGTGAACGACTGGACCCGCTCGGATACGTTCCAGCGCAAACCGTAGCCGTTCACCAGATTGTCGATCGTGCGGTAAGTGATGTACGAGTCGTCCGAAAGCCAAGCGGTACGAACCAAGACAATTAGATAGAGAATGAGAAAACCTACGAGCACAGCCGCAGCGGCCATGGAAGGATCGCGATCGGTGACCCGCGCCGCATCCGATTCGATGCTCGCCGTTCGCCCGGTCGCTCGGCGACTCGGCTTGGCTTTTCTCGATGCGCTCATTGGGCGCGCGACCATACCGTGTAATGAGATGGATCTCGACCGACACCGGGGTCCATTCTCTGTCCGCGTCTGAGTTGAAGGGCGCACAACTTGGCTAAACATCGCGCTAAAGAAGCTCGGCGGACTGCCGCAGCAGTCGTTTCCAGCCAGTCGGTGCCAACATCCGCTTCCGTTGCCGCCACAGAACACAGCAGGGATCTGCTGATCGTTGCCTTTGCCGCACTCCTGGTTCGCGCGATCTATCTGTTCGAGCTGAGTGGCACCCTGCCCTTCTCGACGCTGATTCTCGATGGCCGCGTGTTCGATGAATGGGCGCAGGGGATTGCCGCCGGCAATTGGATCGGCAGCGAAGTGTTCTATCAGGCACCCCTGTACCCTTACTTCTTGGCCGTCATCTTCAGGATCGCCGGTCATCACCTGATGCTGGTGAGGATCGTGCAGGCAGGGCTGAGCGTGTGCTCTTGTGTCTTCCTCGCGAGAGCGGGCCAACGCTTCTTCGGCCGTCGGGGCGGGCTGATTGCGGGGCTGCTATTGGCTTTCTATCCGCCCGCAATCTTTTTCGACGGGCTGGTGCAAAAGGCGGCGCTCGACCTGTTCTTCATCACGGCGCTGTTGGCATTGATCGCCGAGGTGTACGCGCGACGGCGGACGTGGCCGTTGCTCACCGCTGGTATCGTCTTGGGTTTCTTCACTCTCAACCGCGAGAATGCCGGGCTGATCTTCCCGATTCTATGCATCTGGTTGTGGTTCACAGATCGAGAACGGCAACCAAGTCAGCGGCTCAAGAACGTAGTGATCGTAGCGGCAGGTCTCAGTCTGATCTTGGTCCCGGCAGTGCTGAGAAATTACTATGTCGGCGGAGAGATCGCCCTCACGACATCGTTCGGGCCGAATTTCTTCATCGGCAACCATGCCGGAGCCAGCGGCAGATATGAGCCGCTCCTCCCGCATCGCGCGGATCCGCGGTTCGAGCGAGTGGACGCCGTTCGCCTGGCGCAAGACGCGGTGGGCCATCCGGTCTCTGCGACTGGAGCTTCGTACTACTGGCTGAAGCGTGGGCTAGACGATGTTCAAAATGCACCAGCTCAGTGGCTCCGGCTACTCGGCTGGAAAATTTTGCTCACCTTCAACTCGATTGAGCTGGAGGACGGCGAGGGCATCGAAGTCTACGCGCAATTCTCTTGGCTCTTGCGAATCCTCTGTTTGATTTTGAGCTTCGGCGTCATTCTCCCAATCGCGGTCTTCGGGATTTGGGTGACCCGAGACGAGTGGCGCACTCTCTCGATCCTGTACGCGATTGCCGGCGAGCTCGCGGGATCGACGGCACTTTTCTTCGTGTTCGCGCGCTATCGCTTCACATTCGTACCCGTACTCTTGCTGTTCGCCGCCGCTGCCAGCGATGCGCTGTTGCGTGCCGATCAAAGATCCTTGCGAGCCTGGGCTCCCGGACTCATCATCGCAGCGGTCGCGGCACTGGTCGCTAACTTTCCGCTGCCGGTAAAAAGAGAGGATGCGGTCACGTATGTGAATCTGGGCATGGGTCTATTGGCGGATGGCGATCCGGCGCGCGCGCTAGAGTCGTTGCAGCGTGCGGTCGCGATCAAGCCGGAGATGCCAGGCGCGCACCACAACTTGGGCCAAGCGCTCTCGGCTTTGAAGCGTGACGATGAAGCAGCCGAACAGTTTCAACTCGCGCTGAAATACGCACCGGATCTCGGCATGAGCCATGCCGCCTTGGGAGGCTACTATCTCGGGAAGAATCTACCCGACCAAGCGCTCCCGCATCTGCTGCGCGCGGTCGAGCTGGTGCCGGAGATCGAGTCGGTGAGATTGGATTTGGCGGATCTGCTTGTTGCGCGCAACGATTCAGCGGGTGCGGTGAAGCAGCTGCGTGAGGGTCTTCGTCGTTTTCCCGACTCGACACCGTTCGCCAACAACCTCGCCTGGATCCTGGCGACCAGTCCTGACGCGAGCGTGCGAAGCGGCGCCGAGGCGGTGCAATTGGCGGAATCGGTCGTTCATCGTGACTTGGATCCGAATCAGCCGCGATTGTCACCGTTCGAAGAAGTCGCGCGCCTCGACACGTTGGCCGGAGCCTATGCCGAAGCCGGTCGTTATGATGAAGCTAGCGCAACACTCCAACGAGCGATCGCAGCGGCCGGAGCAATTCAAGATCCGGGGCTTATGAACGAGATGCAAAGCCGATTGAAATTGTACCAGCAACATCAACCGTATCATCAGCCACGAACCTAACGGCCGAGACCCAGTCGAAGTATTAGGATTCCTTGGCCGCCCAATAGCTCTCCACTCGGCAGCGACTCTGATGTACGACAGGACGCCATGAGCGGCACATCCTTCGAGCCCGATGCCTTGCGGGCGCGCTATCGGGCCGAGCGTGACAAGCGGCTACGCGCTGACGGGAACGATCAGTACGTCGAGATCGCGGCGCAGTTCGCGCACTATCTCGACGACCCGTACACCGCACCGTTCGAGCGCCCACCGCTGACCGACGAAGTCGAGGTCGTCATCATCGGCGGGGGCTTCGGCGGATTGTTGATGGGAGCACGGCTGCGCGCCGCCGGATCGATGATCTGCGACTGATCGAGAAGGGCGGGGACTTCGGCGGCACCTGGTACTGGAACCGCTATCCCGGCGCGGCCTGCGACGTCGAGTCGTACATCTACCTGCCGCTACTCGAAGAGGTCGGCTACGTCCCTAAAGAGAAATACTCGCACGCGCCTGAGATCCTCGAGCACAGCCGCGCCATCGCGCGCAAGTTCGGCTTGTACGAGCGCGCCTGCCTGCAGACCGAAGTGACCGACATGCGCTGGGACGAAGGCGCACGCCGCTGGATCGTTTCGACCAACCGCAGCGACTGCATGAAAGCGCGCTTCGTCGTCATGGCCAACGGGCCGCTGCATCGCCCCAAGCTACCCGGCATTCCCGGAATCGAGTCCTTCGCCGGCCACTCGTTTCACACCAGCCGCTGGGACTACGGTTACACCGGTGGCACCAGCGATGGCGGCCTCGACCGCCTCCACGACAAGGTCGTCGGCATCATCGGGACCGGCGCAACCGCTGTGCAATGCGTGCCGCACCTGGGCGCCGCCGCCCGGCATCTCTACGTCTTCCAGCGCACTCCGTCGTCGATCGACGTGCGCGCCAACCGCTCGACCGATCCGGCGTGGGCGGCGACCCTCGGTGTCGGTTGGCAGCAGCGGCGGATGGACAACTTCAACAACCTCGTCTCCGGCATGTTCGAGGCCGAGGATCTGGTGAACGACGGTTGGACCGATATCATCGGCAAGCTGTTGCTGCGCATGCGGGAGGCGAGCAACGGCAACATCAGTATCCTGGAGAACCTGGAGCTCGCCGACTTCGAGAAGATGGAGCAGATTCGCGCGCGCGTCGACGAGATCGTGACGGACTCGAGCACGGCGGCGGCGCTCAAGCCGTACTACCGACAGTTCTGTAAACGGCCCTGCTTTCACGACGAGTACTTACAGACATTCAATCGGCCCAACGTGACGTTGGTCGATACCGACGGCAAGGGCGTCGAGCGGATTACGCCCGGGGGAGTCGTCGTCGCCGGTCGAGAGTACCCGCTGGATTGCCTGATCTATGCCACCGGGTTCGAAGTGGGGACCGATTACACTCGTCGCGCCGGTTACGAGGTCTACGGTCGCGACGGTATCACCTTAACGGAGAAATGGCGCGAGGGCGCGGCGACGTTGCACGGATTCTACAGCCGCGGCTTTCCCAACTGTTTCATCGTCAGCCTGGTGCAGTCTGGGTTTTCGGTGAACTTCCCGCACATGCTCGACGAGCAAGCCAAGCATCTCGCCTATTTGTTGGTGCAGACGCGTGAGCGCGGTGCCACCCGCATCGAGGTCAGCCAACAGGCCGAAGACGAGTGGGTGCAGCAGGCTTTGATCGCCAATTCGGACTGGTGGGGACGTCGTTCCCGCGGAAGCGGGAACCCATACCCCGCGGTGGGGACCCAGAACTGGATTCCCGCTTCCGCGGGAATGACGATCCCTGTTCCCGACAATTGGCGATCAAAGCCGGTGCAGCACATCATCGATCTATCCCAGATGAGCCTGGCCTTTCTCGAATCCTGCACCCCCGGCTACTACAACAACGAAGGCAAGCCGGCGGAGCGCAGCGCGCGCAATGGCTTCTACGGAGGCGGTTCGCCGGCCTTCATCCGGCTGCTCGAGAACTGGCGGACGAAGGGTGATTTGGAGGGATTGGAGATCGCGTGAGCAATGACGCGCGCCCGCGCGTCAGCGGAGGACGTGAAAGAGATTGCTGTAGTCGTCGGTCCATAGCACGTCCTGGGTGCCTTCCGTTCGGGCGTGGGCCTCGCTCACGGCCCGCGCAATCAGGTCGCGGTTCCGCGAAAGGAGGTGCCAACGCGCCGGCAGCCAGGCGCGCGACCTGTCGCCGCCCGTGATGATCACGGCGTCGGCGCAGCCTAGCTGGCCAGCCAGGGTGTGCATCGGCTTTGCCAGGTCGAGATGGACGTTGGAGATCTGGGTGACGATCACGCCGTCCGGGTTTAGCTGGTCGAGATAGGACTCGAACGCTTCTAACGTCAGCAAGTGCAGCGGGATGGCATCGCTGCTGAACGCATCGAGCACCAGTAGGTCGAAATGTTGCGGCGCGTCGCGTTCGAGTGACAGACGGGCGTCGCCGATCACCACGTCGAACTTGGCCGGCGTGTCGCGCAGATATAAGAAGTGCTCTTGGGCCATCCGCGCCGCGGTGGGACTGATCTCGTAGAACCGGAAGTAATCTCCCTCCCGGCCATAAGCCGCCAGGGTCCCGGCTCCCAGCCCGACCACGCCGACACGCAGCGGTTTGCCGGCGCTCCGCAGCGCCTGGAATACCCAGCCGACTCCGCTCGAGGGATGATAGTACAGCAGCGGATCGCGAGTCAGCCCATCCAGGAGCAGTTGCGCGCCGTGCGTGATTCGGCCGTTCTGCATCACGCGCATACGCTCGTCCGTCATCGTATCGCGCACTTCAACGACCCCGTAGAAATCGCGATCGATCTCAACGCGCTTGGTGTCTTCCAATATTCCGTCACTGGAGGCGAGCAGGCGGGCGAAGAGCAACGCCATACCGATGGCGCCGGCGATGATGATGTTTCGCCGCCGGCCCGGAGCCGCAGGCATCGCGTCGGCCCTCTTGCGTGCCTTAGGGCGCAGCGGTTGGTGGGCGCGAAGCGGCGGCAGGGCGAGGATCAGGACTGCGACAAAAAACGCGACGACCAAGATGATTTTGAACTCGAGATAGCTCTTGAGGACCAGCGGCGCCACTAAGGCAACGGTCGCACCACCGACGACGCCCCCGACGGCGATCGCGAGATAAAAGAACGTGATGTCGCCCGTCACCGGCCGACGCCGGACGATCTCGGCGTGACAGAGCATGCAGACCGTGAAGAGCGCTCCGGCGTACAGTGCAATCTGGGATTCCAGGCTCAGGGTTTTCGGAGGCCGGGTCAGGGCCCAGGCCGACATCAGCAGCGTCAGGATGGTGCACGAAGCGTAGAGCCTGGGCCGATACGACTCCGGCCTGGCAAAACAGATGATGAACGACAGCAGATACAGGCTGAGCGGAAGCACCCACAGAAACGGAATCGGCGCCACGTCGAGGGATAGATGATTCGTGCTCGCCAGCAGGAGGACGGATGGAATCGTGGCCAGCGCAATCCAGGTCAGGGACGTCCGCCACCGGTTTTCGCGAGAATCGATCGTGCGCTCCTGCTTCGCCACGAGCCTGCGCGCTTCCTCCCTGGGTCGACGCGCGGTTGAGTACAGCCCTACCAACGCGCACACGGTGGAAAAAACAATGAAGGCGGCCGACCACATCTGCGCCTGCATCTTGAGCCCGACGAGCGGCTCGACGAGGAACGGGTAGCTGAGCAGGCCGAGCATCGAGCCGAGATTCGACAGGCTGTAGAGCCAATAGGGAGAGCCGATCTGCATATGCTCGTACCAACTCTGAAGCAGTGGGCTGGTCGCCGTCAGCAGGAAGTACGGAAACCCGACCGACAGGGTCAGCAAGCTGAGGATCTGCAGCGCCGGTTGCTCGCTCGCAACCTTCTTCCAGGCCGGATCAGGGACAATGGCCAGGAGCACGACGGCCGCGAGCAAGAGCGCGCTGTGTGCGTAAGCCTGGGCCTTGAGCCCGAGCCACTTCGACAACAGATGTGCATACAGGTAGCCGAGCAGCAGGAACGTTTGAAAGAAAAGAACGCAGACCGACCAGACTCCCGCCCCTCCGCCGAACCAGGGTAGAAGCATCTTGCCGATGAGCGGCTGGATCTGGAAGGCGAGGAAGGCGCTCGAAAACAAAACCAAGGCGAAGATATACGGCATGCACTGGGCTCGCGCTCAAATGTGACCAGACCAGAATCGCCGCGACTTACGCCACCCGCTCACGAGCCGTCAAGCAGCCGCGGATTGAGCGGCGGTCACCCGTGGGAGCGAGGTGCCAGTGCTGCGAGGGTGCGCAGGCACGGGCCCGGGACACTGTCGGCGCGCAGCGGCTGGATGCAGACGTGGTCGGCGCCGGCGTCGTAGTGGGCTTGGATGCGGGCGTTGATCGCATCGGCGTCGCCCCAGGCCACGATCGCGTCGACTAGCCGATCGCTACCGCCGTTGGCGATGTCCTCGTCGGTGAAGCCGAGCCACTTCAGATTATTCTGGTAGTTCGGCAGTCCGAGGTAGATCTGCATAGTGGCGCGCGCCACCGTGCGCGCCTTAGTGGCGTCAGTCTCGAGGATCACCTTCTGCTCCGGCGCGAGCCAGCGATCAGGACCGAGAACTTCACGCGCGCGCTTGGTGTGCTCCGGAGTCGTGAAGTACGGGTGCGCGCCGCGCGCCATATCGCGCGCTACCTCCAACATCGCCGGCCGCAAGGCTGCCAGCACGATCGGCGGCGCTTCGCTCGGTTCCGGGCCGCGGTAAAGCGCGCGCTGCATCGCTTCGAGGTACGCCCGCATGGTCGCTACCGGCTTGCGGTACTCGTGACCGCGCACGCCGGTGACCAGATGACTATGTGACACCCCGAGCCCCAGCAAAAACCGGCCGCCGCTCAGCTCCGCCAGCGTCTGCTGCGAGGCGTGCATCGTCATCGCGTCGCGCGCATAGATGTTGGCGATGCCGGTGGCGAGGATCAGCTTCTCGGTGCGCGCCGCGAGAAAGCCCAGGAAGGTGAACGGGTCGCGGCCGATCGCTTCCGGAACCCAAAGCGCGGAGTAGCCGAGCGCTTCAACCCGCTGCGCGAAGGCGGCTGCTTCCGCCGCCGGCATCAGGTCGAGAAAGGTCCATACGCCGAGACGTCCTAGCTGCATCACTCTTCTTGCCCCCTCTCTGACTCTCCCCCGTTCGCAAAAGTGCTCACGGTGGAGAGGACCTGACTTCGTTGCGGGCTAGTTGTCTATGCGGCGCGGGCGAGGCCCAGCTCTGAGCGAACTTTCGCCCAGCGGTAGGCCGTGTCGACGTCGGGAAACTTCGAGTCGTACTGTGAAAGGTTCTGCAGCTCGCCTTCCAGCTTTGCAGCTTCCTGGCGCGCGGCTTCGACGTTGATGTCTTCCGGGAACACGGCGTCGTCCGCGAGCACCGTCATCACCTCGTTGATGAACTCGGCGAACCCGCCTTTGATCGCGACCCGCTTGCTACCGCGGTCGCTCTTGTAGGTGAGGACGCCGACCGCGAGCGAGCCGAGGAAGGTAATGTGCTCGGGCAGGATGCCGATCTCGCCTTCGGTGCCGGGAGCGGTTACCTCGCGCACTTGCTCGTCCACCAGTAGGCGGGTGGGAGTGACTATGCGTAGTTGGAATGAACCAGCCATTTTTTAGGGCTTGCGGGCTTGGGGGCTTGAGGGCTTGGGGCTCATCATCTGCCCATTAGGCGGCGAGCTTCTTGGCCTTTTCGAGAACTTCTTCGATCGTTCCCACCATATAGAACGCCTGCTCCGGCACGTTGTCGTGCTTGCCTTCGGCGATCTCCTTGAAGCCGCGGATCGAGTCGGCGAGCTTGACGTAGGCGCCGGGGATGTTGGTGAACGCCTCGGCGACGCTGAACGGCTGCGACAAGAACTTCTGCATCTTGCGCGCGCGCGAGACGGTCAGCTTGTCGTCTTCCGAAAGCTCGTCCATGCCGAGAATCGCGATGATGTCCTGCAGATCCTTGTAGCGCTGCAGAATCTCCTGAACCTGACGCGCGACGGCATAGTGCTCCTGGCCGACGACGCCCGGATCGAGAATTCGCGAGGTCGAGTCGAGCGGATCGACTGCGGGGTAGATGCCGATTTCGGTCAACGCACGCGACAACACGGTGGTAGCATCGAGATGCGCGAAGGTGGTCGCCGGTGCCGGGTCGGTGAGGTCGTCGGCAGGGACGTAAATCGCCTGCACCGAAGTGATGGCGCCCTTCTTGGTCGTCGTGATTCGCTCTTGCAACTCACCGAGGTCGGTCGACAGGGTCGGCTGATAACCCACTGCTGACGGCATACGACCGAGGAGAGCCGACACTTCCGAGTTCGCCTGGGTGAAACGGAAGATGTTGTCGATGAAGAGAAGAACGTCCTTGCCTTCTTCGTCGCGAAAATACTCGGCGGCGGTCACCGCAGTCAGACCGACGCGGGCGCGGGCTCCGGGCGGCTCGTTCATCTGGCCGTAGATTAGAGCCGTCTTGGTGATAACGCCCGACTCTTTCATTTCGAGGTAGAGGTCGTTGCCTTCGCGGGTGCGCTCGCCAACGCCGCCGAACACCGAGTAGCCGCCGTGGTGTTTGGCGACGTTGTTGATCAGTTCCATGATCAACACGGTCTTGCCGACGCCGGCGCCGCCGAACAGGCCGATCTTTCCGCCGCGCGCATAGGGCGCGAGCAGGTCGACGACCTTGATGCCGGTCTCGAACGCCTGCACTTCGGTCGCCTGATCGACGAAACTGGGCGGCTCGCGATGGATCGGGTACTTCTTCTTGGTGACGACCGGACCTTGTTGGTCTACCGGCTCACCGATCACGTTGATGATTCGGCCGAGCGTCTCGGGACCCACCGGCACCTCGATCGCCGTGCCGGTGTCCTGCACGTCCATGCCGCGTACCAGTCCCTCGGTGGCATCCATCGAGATGCAACGGACGGTCTTCTCACCGAGATGCTGGGCGACTTCCACGACCAGGTTCCATTGCGCATCGCTGATCGCCGGGTTGGTGATGCGGAGCGCGTTGTAAATCGGCGGCAAGTCGCCGTCGCCGAACTCGACATCGACGACTGGGCCGATGACCTGTGTGATCTTCCCGATATTCATAGTGCTTTCCTCGTCATTATCCTTTGAGCGCCTCGGCGCCGCCGACGATTTCCATCAGTTCCTTGGTGATGCCCGCCTGACGCGCGCGATTCATCTCGAGCGTGAGGCGATCGATCATGTCGGATGCGTTGCTGGTGGCGCTGTCCATCGCCGTCATGCGAGCGCCGTGCTCACTCGCCACCGATTCCAGGAAGGCACGGTGCACCAGCACGGTGATGTAGCGGCGGGTCAAGCGATCGAGCAATTCGTCCGCGCTGGGCTCGTACAAGTAGTCCGTCGCGTCCGCGTCGGCAGAATCGGTTGCCGTCGGAACGGGTAGCAGCTGTTCCGCCACCGGAAATTGTACCAGCGCCGAGCGAAACTGGTTGTAGATCAGGTAGACCGCGTCGCTTTCGCCGTCGACGTACTCGCGAATGAACTGCTCGGCGAGTTGCCGTGCCAGGTCGTATTTCGGACCGCCGAACAGATTGATGTGCTTGTCGGCGACCTGAACCTGACGCTTCTTGAAGTAATCGAAGCCGCGGCGTCCAACGAAGGTGATGCGGACCTTGTCTCGCCCATGCTCGTTGAGAAACGCTTCCGCCTTACGAATCAGGTTGGTGTTGTAGCCACCGCACAAGCCGCGGTCGGCGGTCACCAACAGCAGGTGAATTGATTTGATCTCGTCGCGCTTCTGCAGCAGCGGTTGGTTGGTGGTGTCGACGCGGGCCGCGACGTTGCTGAGCAAAGCAGTGAGCTTCTCGGCATACGGACGCGACGCAATGGCGGCATCTTGCGCCCGACGCAGCTTGGCGGCGGACACCATCTTCATCGCCTTGGTGATCTTCTGGGTATTGCGCACCGAGATGATGCGCTTGCGAATGGCTTTGAGGCTGGGCATGGAGCGGACAGTTCGATCAGGCTGCCTTGAAGGTCGTCTTGAAGTCCTTCAACGCGGCGGTCACCTTCCCCTTCACTTCGTCGTTGAGCTCGCGCTTGTCGCGGATTTCGGTGAACACTTCGGGATGGCGATTCTCGACGAAGCGAAACAGGTCGCGCTCGTACTTGCCGACGGCGTTCTCGGGGATGTCGTCGAGCTCGCCGCTGGTCGCAGCGAAGATCATCAGCACTTGACGTTCCACGGAGAGCGGCTCGTATTGCGGCTGCTTGAGAATTTCGACCAGCCGCACGCCGCGCGAGAGCTGCTTCTGGGTCGCGGCGTCGAGATCGGAGCCGAACTGGGCAAATGCGGCCATCTCACGGTACTGGGCCAACTCGATGCGCAGCGATCCGGCGACCTGTTTCATTGCCTTGATCTGCGCCGAGCCGCCGACGCGCGACACCGAGATACCCGGGTTCACCGCGGGACGAACACCGGAAAAGAAGAGATCGGTCTCGAGGAAGATCTGGCCGTCGGTGATCGAGATGACGTTGGTCGGGATGTAGGCCGAGACGTCGCCGGCTTGCGTTTCGATGATGGGAAGCGCGGTGAGCGATCCACCGCCCCGCTCCTTGCTCATCTTGGCGGCGCGCTCGAGCAACCGTGAATGAAGATAGAAAACGTCACCGGGATAGGCTTCGCGGCCCGGCGGACGACGCAGCAACAGCGAGAGTTGGCGATAGGCGACCGCCTGCTTCGAAAGATCGTCGTAGATCACCAGTGCGTGTCGGCCGTTGTCGCGGAAGTACTCGCCCATCGCGCAGCCGCAGTAGGGGGCGATGAACTGCAAGGGCGCCGCGTCGGATGCGGTAGCGGCGACCACGATGGTGTAGTCCATGGCGCCGAACTTGGCGAGCTTGTCGACCACTTGCGCGACGGTCGAACGCTTCTGGCCGATGGCGACGTAGATGCACACCACGTCGCCGCCCTTTTGATTGATGATGGTGTCGATCGCGACCGCGGTCTTGCCGGTCTGCCGGTCGCCGATGATCAACTCGCGCTGGCCGCGGCCGATCGGAATCATCGAATCGATCGCCTTGATGCCGGTCTGCAGTGGTTCCTTCACCGGCTGCCGCTCGATGATGCCGGGAGCCTTCACCTCGATGCGGCGGTATTCGGCCGCCGCGATCTCGCCCTTGCCGTCGATCGCATGACCAAGACCGTCGACTACGCGTCCGAGCAGAGCGTCACCTACAGGAACTTCGGCGATGCGGTTGGTCCGACGAACCTCGTCGCCTTCCTTGATCATCTGCGCTTCGCCGAAAAGGGCCGCACCGACGTTGTCTTCTTCGAGGTTGAGCACCATTCCAAAGACACCGTGCGGGAACTCGAGCAGCTCGCCGGCCGCGGCCGAGTCGAGGCCGTGGATGCGGGCGATACCGTCGCCGGCCGACAACACGCGACCGGTCTCACGAACTTCGACCTCGCGACCGTACTCTTCGATCTGTTTTTTGATGATGTCGCTGATCTCGGCGGGACGAATATCCATCGATGAATCCTCTTACTGAGCTTCTCCGCTCAACTGCTTCGCAAGACGCTCGAGCTGGGTTTTGATGCTGCCGTCGTAAACCTTGCCTTCCGCCTCGACCACGACACCGCCTAACAGCGCAGGATCCGTCTCGAACGTCGCAAGGACACTTTTTCCGGTGATCGGCCCGAAGGCAGCCACGATCTGTTTACGTTGATCCTCGGACAATGGGGTCGGGGAACGGACGATCACTTTGACCCGGCCGAGGTGTTGGTCGAGCAACCGATTGTACTCGCGCGCGATGCCGGAAAGCTGACCGATTCGCTGGTGGTCCGCGAGCACCCGCACGAAGCGCGCCGTCAAATCCGACGGTCCAATTTCTTTGAGGATCAAGTCGACGACTTGTAGGCGGCGACTCGGGGGAAGCATCGGATTGTTGAGCACATCGTGGATCGAGGGCTCGGCGGCGACAGTGGCGATCTGCTGAATCTCGGCAGACACCGGCTCGAGCGCCTGGCGCTCACGGGCTAAGGCGAACAAGGCCTTCGCGTATCGGCGGGCGAGAGATCCGATCATGGCCGCACTCGGGTGAGAAACTCGCTGATCAGACGCTGCTGATCGTCAGCGGTCCACGAGCTCTTGATCTTTTCTTCGGCGAGATCGACCGCGCGGCGCGCGGTTTCGGCACGCAACTTCGCCTCCAGCTGCTTCGCCTCGGCGGCTGCCAGCCGCTGTGCATCGCGTTGGATGTTGGCCGCGGTCGCACGAGCCGCCTCGAGGATGCGGTCGCGCTCACGTTCCGCGTCGCGCCGGGCTTCGGCGCGCATCTGCTCGATTTCGTCTTTCAGCTTGGCGAGCCGGCTGTCACACTCGGCCTTGAGTCGTTGCGCCTCGGCGCGCAGGGTCGCCGCGGCTTCGAGCTCGCGCACGATCAGCTCGCGTCGTTCGGCCACCCAAGAGCGAATCGACGGAACCAGGAAGCGTGCGAGAATGGCGCCGAAAATGGCCAGATTGATGAGTGAGAACAGCAATGTCGCCCACGGCGGGCCGGCATGGTGCTCGGCCCCGTGCTCGGCGGCTTCCTCGGCAGCGAAGGCCGTGCCCGCGATCAGCAAGTGAATCAACACCACGCCGAGTCCCGCGCGCTTCATGCGAACTTCCTGCCCGCGACCCGTTCGACCATCAGCGCCGCCAGGTCGCGCGAGCGCGTCGCGAGATCGGCGCGCGCCGCCGTCGCCTGGCCTTCCATCTTTTCGCGTTCGGTCGCCAAGGCAGCAGCCGCCGCCGTTTGCGCGGAGGTCACTACTTCGCGTTCCTGTTGATCGATCGCGGCGCGCTCGCGGTCGAGGTCGGCAGCCAGCTCGCGGCGAACTTCGAGCACGCGGCGATCGTAATCGGCGCTCATCGCTTCCACGTCGTGCTGCATCTTGGCGGCTTCCGCTCGCACACCCGTGGTGCGTTGCTCTCTTTGGCTGAGAACTTCGCTGGCGGGGTCGAACAAAAGCCGTTTCAGCGCCGCCCAGAGCAGGAAGAAAGATACGATCTGAATGACGAACGCGTAGGGATTGATCGCGAGAATATTCGAGCTCATCGAGACTTATGTGAATTGGTAGGAATGAACCGAGAGATGGAAGAAAACGAAATGGCAACAGCCGCCTGGGCTACTTCACCTCAACCCGCGCGTTGCCGCCTTCTTTGTTGAAGAAGGCCACTTTACCTTTGTCGCCCTTGGCATCCGTCGACATCGAGCAATGCCCTTCGAAGACGACCCCTTCGTGGATCACCAAGCTCGGGCTGACGATGTTGCCAGTGAGCTTAGCGGGCGCTTGCAGCTCCAAGCGAGTGCGCGCCGTTACGTCGCCGGTCACCTTCCCCTTGATGACGACCGTGCCTGCAATGATCTGGGCGTTGATCACGGCTTTGTCGCCGATCAACACGGACTCCTGCGCGTGGATCTCACCTTCGACGTGACCGTCGATCTGAACGCTGCCGTCGAACGTCAGCTTACCCTCGACACGACTGCCTAAACCGAGGTGCGCTTGCACACCGCGCTCCACCCGAGCCGGGGGCTGGGGCGTAATCGTGGTTGGCCCTGATGGGGCGTCTTCAGGACGTAATGGTCGATCGTCTTTGCCGAAGAGAGCCATTAGTTCACCGCGGGTTGTGAGTGGAGTCGAAAAGCGTGCGGCTTATATCGCCGGGTGTTGTTCGTGTCAAAGTAGAAGACGCGATAAGTGCCATCAAAATTGGGGCGTTTTCGTCATGCACCGAAGCGCCGGAGGAGTTGATCGAACTGGTCGAGGGAGAAGTATTCGATCGCCAACGTACCGGCGACATTGCTCTTGGGGGTAATCCTAACTTTGGTGCCGAGGGCGCGGGTCAAGCGTTCCTCGACGTCGCGCAATTCGGGGCTGCGTTTGTCGTCGCGCGGCCGGTTCGTTTTCGCCATTCTTTCGGTTTGGCGAACACTCAATTTCGAAGCGAGGGCGCGGCGCGCAAGCTCGAGCATGGCCTCGGGGGAGCCGGCCATCGCGATCGCGCGCGCATGCCCGGCCGACAGTCTTCCAACCTCCACGGCCTCTTGGACCTCGGACGGAAGTGCTAACAATCTCAATGAGTTAGATACGGTCGAGCGGTCTTTGCCGACGCGCCCGGCGATCTCCTCGTGACGCAAACCAAGCTCGTCCGCCAGGCGCCGATAAGCGAGTGCTTCTTCGATCGGGTTGAGGTCTTCGCGCTGAACGTTCTCGACCAAGGCGATCTCAAGCATCTCCGCATCAGTGGTCTCGCGCACCGAAATTGGAACGCTCTGGAGGCCCGCTCTCTCGGCGGCGCGCAGGCGGCGCTCACCAGCGATCAGCTCATAGGCGTCGCCCTTGCGGCGCACGACCAAGGGTTGGACGATTCCGCGTTCGCGAATCGAGTCGGCGAGCTCGTCGATCGAAGCTTCGGTGAAGCGACGGCGGGGCTGCCAGGGGTTCGGGGTGATCGATGTCAGTTGCGCCTCGAGCGGCGCGGTCGGGTGGATGTCCTCGGAATGGTCGGCGCCGGCGATAAGGGCGCCCAAGCCTCGACCGAGACCGCGGCGTTTAGCTGTTTTGTCCATGCGAATTTCCCGGGGAGGAAGACGCCGGCGCCGCAGATGGTGGGGCGCGGCGGTTACGACGCTTCATGAGCTCGGCAGCGAGAGCACGATAGGCCTGGGCTCCCTTGGAGGTCGGATCGTAGACCACCGCCGGAAGGCCGTGGCTGGGCGATTCGCTGAGCCGAACATTGCGCGGAATCACGGTCTCGAAGATATCGTTGGGGAAGTGTTTGCGAACCTCGTCGGCAACCTGGTGGCTGAGGGTATTGCGGGTATCGAACATGGTAAGGACCACGCCCTCCACAGCGAGATCGCGGTTGAGGCGGTCGCGTACGAGGCGGACGGTATCGAGCAAGCCCGTCAGGCCCTCGAGCGCGTAGTATTCGCATTGGAGAGGGATCAGGAGGGAATTCGCCGCGGTCAGAGCGTTCAGGGTCAAAAGGCCGAGGGAAGGGGGCGTATCGACCAGAATGAGGTCGTATTCGTCCTTGATCGGCTTGAGAGACTCCGCCAGGCGATGCTCACGCGCCAGAGTCGGCACCAACTCGATCTCGGCACCGACCAGGTCACGATTGGCGGGCAAAACGGACAACCGCTCGACCTGGGACGGAAGAATGGCCTGACGTGGATCGAGGTTGGCCAACAGAACGTCGTAGAGGCTCGGCGAGCCGGGGTCGTACTGGATCCCGACACCACTGGAGGCGCTGGCTTGGGGATCGAGGTCGACCAAGAGCGTCCGGTGACCATCCAACGCCAGGCTGGCGGCAAGGTTGACCGCCGTGGTCGTTTTTCCGACGCCACCTTTCTGATTGGCAATGCTGATGATTGTCCCCACGAGAGCCGTCCGACAACGACGGCGCGGCTTCTAACACAGGCTCGAACCGCGCGGCAATGTTTCACGTGAAACAGTGGCCGAAATGTCAGCCAACGGTGTAAATGACCAACTTGCGCGGGCCCCTCCCGATTAGGGTATATCCCGCCAGGGTCGCGCTCTCGGTCACTTCGGCAGCCTGTTGCACGCTGGTTTCGCCCTTCATCGCAACAATGACTCCACCAGGGCGCATCAGCGGCTTGGCCACCGCCAGCAGGTCGGCAATCGATCCGAACGCCCGAGCGAGCAGGACATCGAAACGCTGCGACTCCTGGCGCCATAAATCTTCGCCACGCTGTTCAACCACCAGGGCGTTATCGAGGGCGACCTGGCGGACGACCTCGCGCAGAAAATTGGCCCGCTTCCGGCGCGACTCGATCAGAAAGAACTGGGCCTTGGGCTGGAAGATCGCCAGCGGAATACCAGGGAAGCCGCCTCCGCTACCCAAGTCGGCGACCTTTGCGCCGTCCTTGGCCCAAGGCAGAGGGGCAAGCGAATCGACGACGTGCTCGCGAACGATCCGGAGGGGGGACTCGACCGAAATCAGCGATAGCCGAGTTCGCCAGAACAACAGAAGCTCGAGGAACTTCCCGAGCCGTTCGACCTGGCTATTGGAGACCGTCGGAAATGGCGCGCCTAGCTCGTGGCTGAAGCGCTCCAGGCTGGTCTCGAGCTCGGCCCGAAGCGTCGGCGCGCTGAGCGTACCAGACCGAGTCGCTGGCTCACGCGGCTCGGCCATCGAAGCCGGCAGTGCCTCGCTTCAGGTGCACCGCCAGAAGCGATAGGGCCGCGGGGGTGACACCCGGGATTCGTCCGGCTTGCCCCAACGACGCCGGGCGTACCTGCTCGAGCTTCTCGCGCACCTCTTTGGAGAGACCGCCGACCGCGCCGTAATCGAGGCTGGGCGGGATCGCCGTGTGCTCCAGACGCTTGAATCGCTCGACCGCCTCCTGCTGACGCCGGACATAACCTTCGTACTTGATCGAGGTCTCCACTTGCGCCGCAACCGTCGCCGCGATCGGCGCAGCGATGCCTAGATCCACGAGATCGCGGTAGCTGAGCTCGGGACGCCGCAACAAGATGGCAGCTGACAGCGCGGACGTGAGCGGGTTGCTGCCGCACTGCGTCAGAGCAGCGTTCAACTCGTCGCTCGGTATCACAAGATGTTTGGAAAGATCACCTAGGATCGATTCGACATCGGAGGTGCGGCGCTGACTGCGAGCGAAGCCTTCGTCGTCGATCGCTCCGGCTTCGCGCGCGATCGCCGCCAGCCGCGCATCGGCATTATCCTCGCGCAGCAATAGCCGATACTCGGCCCGCGAGGTAAACATCCGATAGGGCTCGCCGCCGACCCCCTTGGTAACCAAATCATCAATTAAAACACCTATATAGGCCTTGTCGCGGGAGAGGGTTACGGGCGCGCGGCCGGCGCATTCCAAGGCGGCGTTGATGCCGGCCATGATGCCCTGCGCCGCCGCCTCCTCATAGCCGGTCGTGCCATTGATCTGACCGGCATGGTAGAGGCCGTGCACCAGCTTGGTCTCGAGCGACGGCTGCAGCTGGGTCGGGTCGACGTAGTCGTACTCGATCGCGTAGCCCGGCCGCATGATCACCGCCTCTTCGAGCCCGACGATCGAACGCACCATCGCGAGCTGCACGTCGAGCGGCAGACTGGTCGACAAGCCATTCGGGTACACTTCGACCGTGTCGCGCCCCTCCGGCTCCAGAAAGATCTGGTGTCGGTTTTTGTCGGCGAAGCGGACGATCTTGTCCTCGATCGACGGGCAATAGCGCGGACCGCGGCCTTGGATGCGTCCGCTGTAGAGCGGCGAACGATCAAGTCCGGCGCGGATGATCTCGTGGGTCGCGTCGTTGGTGTAGGTGATGTGGCAGGGAATCTGCGCCTGCTCGATGCGCTCGGTCGAAAAGGAAAATGGCTTGGGCGGCTCGTCGCCGTACTGCGGCTCCAGGCGCGCATAATCGATGGTGCGCGCGTCGAGCCGCGGGCAAGTGCCGGTCTTCAGGCGACCGACGCGAAAACCCAATTCCGCCAGCTGCTCGCTGACGCCGGTTGCCGCGGCATCTCCGGCCCGACCGCCCGATAGTCGCCGCTCGCCGACATGCATCAGGCCGTTGAGAAACGTGCCGGTGGTCAGAATTACGGTGCGGCCGGAGATCCGCTCGCCCATCAGCGTCTCAACGCCGAGGACCCGATCATCCTCGATCAACAAGCGATGGACACTGCCCTGAAACAGGGTGAGCCGCGGGATGGACTCCAGCCGCTTCTTCATCTGAGCGCGGTAGAGAGCCTTGTCCGCCTGCGCGCGCGAGGCCCGTACCGCCGGACCTTTCTTGGTGTTGAGCTGGCGAAACTGGATTCCGGTGGCATCGATCGCTAGCGCCATCTCGCCGCCGAGCGCGTCGATTTCCTTCACCAGATGGCCCTTGCCGATGCCCCCGATCGCGGGATTGCAGGACATCTGGCCGATGTGGTCGAGGTTGATCGTCAGCATGAGCGTGTCGCAGCCCATGCGTGCCGCCGCCGACGCCGCCTCGATGCCGGCATGGCCGGCACCGACGACGATCACGTCGAATGTGGTCGAGAAAGGATTCATCGGGAAGCGGTTTGTCTAGCGCAGCAACGATGCTTTTGCCACGCACGAACGTGCGTTGTCTCAGCGCATTGCCTTCGGTCCGCTGAGACAGCGGACTCTACAGCCCGACCGTCTAGAGGGAATTGATGCGGTCGATGTAGGCGGCGGAAGCGAACTTTCGCGAGGTGCTGGCGTACGACATGTATCGAACCGTGCCGTACACCGGCCGCTCCGGGCCCCAGGGCCGATCATGTTTGCCGCCGATCGCCCACGCGATCCCGGCATAGCCGTTGGGATCGCGGCCATCGAGCTCGTAGCGATCATTCAGCGTCACCGCGATCTCATAGGCCGCCGCGGGTGATTCGCTCCACTCGAGGATCTTCTTGGCCCAGTACATCCGCAGATAACCGTGCATCCATCCGGTCACCACCATCTGGCGTTGGGCGGCGTTCCACAGCGGATCGTGGGTCTCGGCATCTTCTAGCTGTCGCGCCGTATAGCGATGATCGCGATGATCGCCGCCGTGCTTATCCAGGGTTCGCAACGCCCAAGGCTCGGCACTCTGCAAGCGGTCATAGGCGCGATTGAAGCGCACGAAATTCACCGCCAGCTCGCGTCGTACGATTAGCTCCTCGAGAAACGCCCGCCGGTCGGCCTCGAAGATGTTCTCATCTTGCACCGCGAGGGCGATCGTATGCGGGCCGATGTGGCCGAAATGGAGGTAGGGCGAAAGCTGGCTGGTGCCGTCGCGCTCCGGACGATTGCGGGTTTCGGCATATCCTGCGAGCCGGTCGCTCAGAAAGCGACGCAGCGAGCTCATTGCCGCACGGCTCCCTCCGTGAAACGTCGCCACCGGGCTCACCCGCCGATCGATCGGAAGGTCGTCCAGTAGGCTCAGCTCGGGCCGATGATTCTCCAGCCGCTTCGGCGGTATCCAAATGTATTTCGGCGTGTGGCGCCGGATCGGCAACAAGAACTCCGGTAGTCGGGCGTGGATGCGCGGCCGAATGGTCCGTGCTGCGTAGTTCTCCTTTTGCAATAGCCGCGACGGCACGATGACGTCGGCGTCGACCGTCCAATACGGGACACGCAGGTTCGCCGCCGTTCGTTCTCTCGCTCTCTCGGCCGCGCGCAGCGGGTTTTCGTCGCCGATGACGAGCGCGGGGCGCACTTCGCTACAGAAGCGAGAAAAGCCGGGCGCATTGCGCACCACCAACTCGAGGTGGCGGCGACTCAGCTCTTCGGCGATGTCCGCCAGACCCTCGATCATGAAGTGATAGTGCCGCCCGTTGGCGCGCACCGCTCGAGCATTGATCTCGAAGTACACGACCACCGGCTTGCCGATGGCATTGCCCGCGGCGATCGCGGTCTCCAAAGCCGGGTTGTCGCGCGCGCGTTGAGCGCGCTGCATCCAATACACGACCACCGCCCCGTCAGGATCGGGTGAACCACCGCGGCGGATCGTGACGCGCGGGTCGACCGCCAGTTTTTCGAGATCGGCCAACGCCTACTTCCCGATGCAGAACTGGGAAAAGATTCGATCGAGCACGTGCTCGGGCGTCACCACGCCGGTGACCTGCCCGATCTGATCGAGCGCTTCCTGGACATCAACGGCGACCATCTCCGGGGGTTGGCTCGCCGCAATCGAATCCAATGCCAATCGCACTGCGACCGCGGCTTTGGCCAAGGCATCGCGTTGGCGCAAGCGAGTGACGACGATCTCGTTCTCGTTACCAGCCGGCCTGACGCGCACCCGTTCCGCGATCCATTGACGAAGATCATCGAGTCCGGTCGCGTGTTGCGCGGAGATCCGCACCACCGGGTTCGCGCCGCACGCGGCGAGCTCGTCGTCGGACAGTTTCGGGGGCAAATCCGATTTGTTGATCGCGACCACCCGCGGCTGAGCGGTCGTCGTCGCCAAGACGTGGCGGTCTTCTTCCGCAAGTGGTTCCGATCCGTCGAGCACCACCAAGGCGCAGTCGGACAACTCGATCTGCGCATAGCTGCGCTCGATCCCAAGCCGCTCGATCGGCTCTGCTTGGGAAGCGCCACGCAGGCCGGCGGTGTCGGAGAGAACCACCGGCAGGCCTGCGATCTCGATGCTGTCCTCGATGACGTCGCGGGTCGTACCGGCAATCTCGGTCACGATCGCGCGCTCTTCGCCGAGCAGAGCGTTGAGCAAGCTCGACTTGCCGACATTCGGCTTACCGACGATCGCCACCCGAATCCCGTCACGGATCTGTTTGCCGCGATCGTAGCTCGCCGTGAGAGCCTCGAGGCGCTCCGCGCTGCGGTTGCCGAGGGCCCGCAGCTCGGCATTGTCGACGCTGACTTCCTCTTCCGAAAAATCGATCTGAACCTCCAGCAAGCCCTTGAGGTGGATCAAATCATTGCGCACGCCCGCAATTTCCGCCGACAAGTGTCCGGTCACCTGCTGGACAGCAAGCGCCGCCTGACGCGGGGTACGCGAGCGAATCAGATCATCGATCGCTTCGGCCTGGACCAGATCGAGGCGTCCGTTGAGAAATGCGCGGCGAGTGAACTCGCCCGCCTCGGCCATGCGTGCGCCATGGGCGAGTGCGGCTTGGACTATGGCTCGCAGGATCGCCAAGCTGCCGTGGCACTGGATCTCGGCGACGTCCTCGCCGGTGTAGCTGGCGGGTCCGCGCATCAGCACGCAGAGCGCCTCGTCGATCAGCTCACCCTCGGGCGTGAAGACGCGAGTCAGTCGCAGCCGGTGAGTATCGGCCGCGGCAGCCGCATTGCCTTCGAGTCGCTGTAGGATTTCCGCCGCAGCGGGTCCGCTAATGCGAACGATCCCGACGGCCGCCGGGGTCGGGGCAGTAGCAATTGCGACGATGGTATCGGCGACGAACATGCAAGCGATTGAGCGGCGAGAGCGGCCTCGCCCTCGGCAACCGCTGGTTGATTGAACCCTATTCTTCGCGAGGGCCGCGATTTGAAATCGGCGAGATCACCAGCGTCCGCAGATGACCCTCGCCCGAGCTCTTGGTCAGTACGCCGTGCTCATCGCGCAGTGTCATGTGGACGATTCGTCGTTCGCGCGGACTGAGATCGGCCAGCTCGATCGGCCGGCGCTTGCGACGCGCCTCTTCCGCCATTCGGCGAGCCAAATCCTCCAAAGACTCCTGGCGCCGCCCGCGATAACCTTGCGAATCCACCGTGACGTGCACGGTTCGGGTGAACTCCTTGGCGAGAATGCGCCCAACGATGTACTCGAGCGCGTCCAGCATCTGGCCCTTGCGTCCGATCAAGATCCCGCTGGTGTCGCCGTGCAGCTCGAGTGTCAGGTGATCGACGTCGTTGCGCGCCTCGACGGTGGTTTCGATCCCGCAGTGATTCAGGATTTGGTCGAGCAACTCTCGACCGCGTGCGACGATCGCGTCATCGATCGGCGCGCCGAAATCACCAGGTTCGTCCTTGGTTCGCTCTTCGACTGACTCCTCAGCTTCTGCAAAATCGTCGGGCATCGTCGACATGATAGTCTGCCTTCCTGAGGTCGGGCTCACGAGCTGGAGCGATTGATGTAGTACTGCTGCGCTACGGTCAGAACGTTGTTGACCGTCCAGTAGAGGACGAGACCGGCCGGAAAGCTCACGAACATGAACGTGAACACCAACGGCATGATCATCATCATCTGCCGTTGGGTCGGATCACCGGTGGCCGGGCTCATGCGTTGTTGGGCGAACATGCTGGCGCCCATGACCAGTGTCAGGACCGGGATCCCGGCGGGTTCGATGAATGGGATTTGGACGCTCCCCAACCGGTCGGGCGCGGACAGATCGTTGATCCACAGAAAGAACGGGGCGTGGCGGAGCTCGACGGCATTGGAGAGCGCCTGATACAGGCCGATGAACACGGGCATCTGCACAATCATCGGCAGACAGCCGCCGAGCGGATTGACGCCGTGGGTGCGGTAAAGCTCCATCACCCGCTTATTCATCTCTTCCGAATTGTCTTTGAACTGCTCGCGGATCTGGTTCATCTGCGGCTGCAGCTTCTGCATCTCGCGCATCGACTGGAAGCTCTTGCGAGTGAGCGGCAGGAACAAGACCTTGGTCGTGACCGTCAGCAGAATGATGTCGATGCCGTAGTTGCCGGTGACGCGGTGGGAGTGTCGTAACAGCCACAGAAGGGGGAGGGCGATGAAGCTGAACCATCCCATATCGACCGCCAGCGGGAGGTTGTGGCCGACCGCCTCGAGCGCCTGGATTCGCTTCGAGCCGATATAGAGGTCGACTTGCTGGTCGAAGGTCGTTCCGCTGAGCGCGAACAAAACCTTTTGCTCGAGCGTGGTATCGCGCTGTTTCAACCAGAGCCGCGGGCTATGCGCATCGATGGGGACGAGGGCCGCGAGGAAGTATCGGCCCGCGATTCCGGACCATAGCCAGCCTGGCTCGCTGCCGACGACCTCGCCATCTCTCAGATTGGAGCTACCGACGCGGCGCTCGATCAACTTTCGTCCCTGCAGATAGCTGATGCGATCGAAGAGCGTCTCGGTGCCCGCTTTTTCACCGGTGACGTAGGACAATCCGAGTTCTCGAAACTGAGCGGGGACATGCTCGGCATGGACCGCGAGCGATACATCGCTGCGGTCGCCACCGAACGAAAAGGTCTTTCGGATCGTTCCCCCCGGTCCCACCCAGTCGAACTGAATGGTTGCCGTTTGATCACCGCTCAGTCGGATTTGGGCCGGTCCCTCCGCGACCGCGTAGGGCGCGTCGTTATCCGAAAGGACGGCGGTCCGTCCCTCTTGTCCCGGCGAGCTGCTCTCGCCACGCAGCTCGAGGGCAATCGGGATATCGCCATTGACGCCGGGAACGATGATCTCTTGCGGCGCGCTCTTCGGGTCGACGGTGGTGTGAAACTTCTTGAGCGCGAAGCTCTCGAAACGGGCCCCCCGCGAGTTGATGGTGGCAATGAAGTTATCGGTCTCGACCGTGATGCGCTTGGGGGGCGGAAGGTCTGCGGGCGGTACCGGTGCGGCGGCCTCCTCCGGGTGCTCGGGCGCAGCCGCAGGAGCGGGATTCTCCGGCGCCGCGCCGTTGGTCGGCAGCACCTGTTCCTCCAACTGAGGCGGGGGCGTTGGATACAATGTGGGAAGGATCAGCCCCTGGTAGATGACGAGAATAAAGAGGGAGATCGCGACCGCGATCAGGGCACGTTGTTCCATGCGGCGATTTCAGCTCTCCGCCACCGGATCGTAGCCGCCGGCGTGAAACGGATGACAGCGCGCCAGTCGACGGACCGCCAGCCAGCTGCCCCGCCACGCACCGAAACGATCGATTGCCGTCACCGCATAGGCGGAGCACGACGGCGCGAAGCGGCAATGGCTGCCGAGCAGCGGGGACACCAAGCGGCGGTACAGCGATAGGACGACCAATAGGACGAGCGCCGCAACCGTTCGATTGCGAGGGCGGGAGGGAAGCGTCGAATCCATCATGGCTGGTTCGGGGGAAGCAGAGCAGCACCCAATTCGCTCGCCACCTGGTCGTAGCTGGCCTGGCTAGCACTCGCGCGCGCAATCACGACAAAATCTCGCGGGGGGTGGATCTGGTAGTAGTGGCGGCGGAAGAACTCGCGGATGAGCCGTTTGATGCGATTCCGAACGACCGCATTGCCGACCTTGCGGCTGGCGGTGATCCCGAGTCGAGAAGCACCGGTTGCGGGCGGCGCGGCAATGACGACGAAGTTCCCGCGGCTAAGGGGACGACCGCGGCCCTGGATTCGAACAAACTCGCCGCGCTGACGAATCCGCTTGCTCTTCGGGTAGCGTTGATCGGGTTGGCGCTCGCTCAGCTGGGCTGCTTCGGTGGAATTTCGACAGTGAGCTGCTTGCGACCCTTGGCGCGTCGGCGCTTGAGCACCAGGCGCCCCCCCGGAGTGGCCATCCTGGCGCGGAACCCGTGGGTCTTTTTCCGGCGGCGGTTGCTCGGCTGATATGTTCGTTTCATTCTTCTCCCTCAGCGGTGCAGTGGGGCTAACCATGACAGCGGGGTGGTCACGCGGCGGCTGCCTCGGTCTTCTTGCCGTGTTCTTTCAGAAAATGCTCTTCGCACAACCCGCGCCGGTGGCGGGGCTTGTGGCAATTTTCGGCGTGACACGTGGTGTACCGCGGCTTCGCCAACTTCCCCTTGCGCCATTGCCGGTAGTGCCGATCACAGTAACCCTTCGCCCGTACGTCTTTTTCGCAGTTCTGCGCCTTGCAAGTACCTTTATTTGCCATCGACCTTTTCCTTTTGGGGTGGAACTGATTGCCGCCAAGGACTGCCCCGGCCGGATCAGCGGCGTGTGTGTATAAACTATCCCAAACCCTCTGTCGACCGACACCGGCGAGAAGCTGGCGGGGGACGATTACGGTGTGCTGTCGACGAATCTGTCGACGCTGTTGAGGCTCGCGGGCGTGTCGAAGCTAGACTCCCAACACGACCCGTCCTGCGCCTTGACAAGCTGAACCACGAGGTCCGGGTTCTGACTGTAGCGCTGCAAATCGGTCGCGGGTGCCCACAGGTGAAGCAGCGTGCCCTGCGCTTTCAATTTGAAGGTTGCGGTTCCGCTATCCGAGGCTTTCAAGGCGACGGACAGCACCGATCCGTCGAGGGAGCTGCGCTCGCGGTACTGGATTCCCTTTGATGTCTCCTTCCAGCAAATGGACCCTCCGCACAAACCGGCACCGCGCGTAACCACGCTGGTCGCCAACGTCGGGGCGGCAACGAACGACGGCGCAGTAATGGACTGATCGTAGACACACAAGGTGTAGCTGAGAAACTCGGCAACCGGAGTGCCGAGATCCCCTCGCTCGGCGGAGCCGACCCACTTCCACTGTAGCGTCGACCGGTGCCAATCGGTCGCGTGCTTGAGCAAGATCGAGGCTGAGGTCGATTGACTGCAGTCGGATCGCGGCAGCGGGTCGCACTCGACCGGCGTGAACGTCGCCGTCAGCGTGGCGCTCGGCAGCGGAGTCTTGGTGGCCGTCGCTACTCGCGTCGCGGTCACGGTGCTGGTCGGAGTTCGGCTCGAGCTAGGGGTCACAGTCGAAGTCGCGGTTGGGGTTTCAGTTGCAGTATTGGTTGGATCAAGCACCGGTGTTTGGCTGGGTACCAGCGTGGCGGTGGGTATCTGAGTTTCCGTCGGAGTGTCCGTCGGCGTGTCGGTCGGAGCATCCGTCGGCGTCTCGGTGATCGTCGGAGAATCGGTGGGCGTGGCCGTCGCCTTCGGCGTCAATGTCATCGTCTTGGTGATCGATGGTGTCCGCGATGGCGTGTAGGTGCGCGACAGCGTCGGGGTAAGGGTGACGGTTGGGGTTTCGGTCGGTGTGAGGGTGATGGTTGGTGTGATGGTGGTGGTCGGGGTTTCGGTCGGCGTCGGCGTGATGGTGGGCGTCGACGTAGCGGTTTTGCTCGAGGTTCGGGTGGGGGAGATCGTCGGGGTGGACGATGGCGGAGACGTTCGTGTGGGCGTCCTGGTTGGAAAAAGAGCGAAACTCGTTGCCGGCATCAGAAGCAGCAGCAACGTGGCGCACGGTAACAGCGCGCGAGCGTGGGATCGTCCTTTCATCGAGTCTCAGAACTCCGGCTTGGGGTCGCGACGCATGAACTCCTCGAGCACCACCCGCGGCGGCTTGCCTTCGTGCAGAATCATCCGCACCCCCTGCGCAATCGGCATCTCCGTGCCCGCCCGGTTGGCCAGATCGCAGACACTCTTACTGTTATGGACCCCTTCGGCAATCATCTTCATCTGCGAGGTGATGGCCGCCAGCGTCTCGCCTTTACCGATGCGCATGCCGACCGTGCGGTTGCGGCTGAGATCGCCGGTGCAGGTGAGCACGATGTCACCGACCCCGGACAAGCCGGAGACCGTGCGGGTGTCGCCGCCGAGGTCACGCACCAGCCGGCCGATCTCGGCGACGCCGCGAGTAATGAGCGCGGCACGGCTGCTGCTTCCCAGGCCGAGCCCGTCGCTGATTCCGGCGGCGATCGCGATCACGTTCTTCGCGGCTCCGCCGACCTCTACGCCGACCAGGTCGGTACTGCTGTAAACCCGGAACCTCTTGGTTCGGAAGGTGCTCAGTACCTCCTCGACTGCCGAAGAATGGCGTGCCGCCGCGGTCACGGCGGTGGGCATCTCCGCGGCGATCTCGCGGGCGAAGCTAGGTCCCGAGAGCACCGCGATGCGGTCGGCGAACTCGGTTCCGAATACCTGATCGAGGACCTCCGACATTCGCAAACAGCTGCCCTCCTCGATCCCCTTCGCCGCGCTCACGAGCAGGGGGCGGCCGCGGACGTGGGGCCGCGCCTTCAGCATTACGTCGCGCAGAACGTGCGATGGCCCCATCGCAACGAGATAGTCGCGGCCACTCACCGCTTCTTGGATGTCGTTGGTGACCTTGAGAGCGTCCGGCAGCTGCACTCCCGCCAGGTAGGTAGAGTTCTCGCGCGTGCGCGCCGTCGTCTCGGCGGTCTGCGCATTATGGCACCAGAGGACGACGTCGCGCCCGGCGTCGCTCAAAACCTTGGCCAATGCTGTGCCGAAACTGCCACCACCGAGGATGCCGATTCGCATCTGGATGCTCCGCGCCCGCCCCTTGTCACATTCCGGCAAACGGGGTCAATCAAATAGTCGGCGCGGGTCGCAACCGCCGCCTCAAAGCGCCGACGTTGTTCGCGCTGAACCACGGCGGTACAAGCGTGGGGCAATGATTCCCCGCGCGTTGACGATCGCCGGCTCGGATTCAGGAGGCGGCGCGGGCATTCAGGCGGATCTGAAGACGTTCACCGTCCACGGCGTCTTCGGCACCAGCGCGATAACCGCGCTGACCGCCCAGAATACCCGGGGCGTGAGCGGTGTCTTGGCAGTACCCGCGGAGTTCGTGCGGCTCCAGATCGATGCGGTGCTCGATGATATCGGCACCGACGTCATCAAGACCGGAATGCTGGCCAACGCCGAAATCATTCGCGCTGTAGCGCGCGCGCTGCGAGAGCGCTCGATCGAGCGGATCGTGGTCGATCCGGTGATGGTGGCGCAGAGTGGTAAGGCCTTGCTGAGCGGCGACGACGCGGTCGCGATCCTGATCGCGGAGCTGCTACCTCAGGCCACAATTGTCACCCCGAACCTTGCCGAAGCCGAGGCCTTGCTGGGCAAGCCGGTCAGCTCGCTCGCGGACATGCCCGAAGCGGCGAAGGCGATTTGTCGGCTCGGAGCGCGCGCCTGTCTAGTGAAGGGTGGTCATCTCGAGAATTCGGAGGCCGTCGATGTCCTGTGCGACCAGCGAGGCGCGATTCACGAGTTGGCCACAGCCCGAGTCGCCACGACCCATTCTCACGGCACCGGCTGCCAGCTGTCGGCCGCTATCGCCGCCAATCTCGCTCTCGGATTGGAACTGCAGCCGGCGGTGACTTCGGCCAAGGAATTCATCACCGCCGCGATCAAAGGCGGCTTGGCGCTGGGATCGGGCGACGGCCCCGCCAACCCTTTGGCCTGGGAACGACGTCGTTAAGCGTGACTATCGCGGAGCTTGGCAAAGAAGGCTTCGATCCGCGCGGCGTTGGCGCCGATATCGCCCTTGCCGACCCGCGACTTCGACCGCATTTCGACGCGGCTACCACCGTTCGGCGAGTCCCGCACTTCGATCACGAAATCATCCTTGAACTGGAACAAGCGCGAGGTCGAAATTCCTTCGATCGCATGGCGGCTCGCATCGACCTGAACGATCTTCCACGACGGCATGGTTGCGGCGACTGCTTGGGCTCGGGCCAGGATCTCCTCGCGGGATCCGGCGAGCGAGAGGCCGGTGAGATCCGGATACCCTCCCTTTTGCTGGGTCGCGAAGCTCTCGCCGGGGTAGCTGAGGTCGCGGCCCTGATTCTCGGGCAAAGCGGCGATTGCTACGAAGGAAGGCGGATTGACCATGTCGGTGGTGATGTCGTTGATCCGCGGATGGCCGCGGCCGGATAGCGCCGTCATGAGAAACAGCCCGGTCAAGATTGCTCCGAGCGTCACGTTGACCGATCCCTCCTGAAAACCGTGGCGAACCGACGCGACGATACCCATGATCAAGGCGAACAGGGCGCACAGGCCGCCGGCAGCAAAAAGTACGAAACCAATGATCGGGCGCGTTATGGCAAAATGCGCGACTAACGGTCCCATTAAGAACATGATCGCGGCGGCGATGCCGGTACGTCCTTTACTTAGGTCCATGGGTTCCCCTCCTCAATGACGGCGCCTCTTGCTAGCCCATCCCCGGCCCTCACCACAACCTGGCAATCGTTCTAACTCACTGAAAAACAGAGGCCATTCGCGGAAGGGGCGGCCATGCAAGAAAATCTGCCTTTCGCTCTTCTCCATAACCAAAGGAGAAATCGACCAGGATGATGTCCTCTAATCAAACCGACCCACAGACGTCAGTAGAACCCGATTGCGATCAGGATGGGCGACGAGTATATTTTTCAGCACAGCCTCTGATCCCAGTTGAGGAGCGGCTGAAAATCGTTGGCGGGAAGCAGGGTACGGTCCCTGCTGTGCAGAGGCTGCAGAGCATGACCCGTCAGCACAAACACCAAATGGCTCGTGCCGCGATAGCGGCAAGGTTGCGCAGCATGGGGATGGAGGTCGAGGAGGTCGGCCGCAACCGGAAGTACGACATGGTCGTGAATGGCCGTATTCGGGTGGCCCTCCGGGTCGCTTTCCCGGGGCACTACGCCCACGCGGTGACCGTCAATGGCCGCCGTTACGAGTACGACTACAAGAGTTGGAATTTCAACTTTCACCGCCATGGCCGTTGGCAGAGCCGATACTGCGATGTCTTCTTGTGCGTCGCCAAGGATCGGAAATTTGCCGACGAAATCTTCGTAATTCCGGCAACGGCGGTCACCGGACCGACGTTCAGCCTGCACGGTGCGGGTAAGCCGTACCGCGGACGCTACGCCACCTACCGCAACAAGTGGAGCATTCTGTCTCATCCGGAACGCTTCATGGAACACGAAGCGGACGTAGCGCACCCTGCCGTCGCGTAGGCGCGAGCCGTACTATGGGAGTGGCGAGGTAATACCTCGCCACGTTCCTATTTTCCTCTAGGCAGGCCCCGGCCTACTCTTCCCGATCGGTCGGCGGCACCTGCGAGAAGTCCGGCGGCCGCTTACTAAAGAAAGCTGTCACCGCCTCGAGGTTCTCCGGCGATCCCACCCGATGGCGAAACGCCTCGTCCTCCCGCCGCCGCGCGGCGGCGACCTGATCACTGCGCGTCGCAAGTACCAGGCGCTTGGTCCAGCGCAATGACCCGAGGGGCTTGGCAGCCAATTGACGCGCTCGCTCGAGCGCCGCGGCTCGGAGCTCCGCCGGCTCACAGAATTGGGTCGCAAGACCGAGGTCGACCGCCCGTTCGGCGGTGATGAAGTCGGACTCGAACAGCAGATCGATCGCCCGCCGATGCCCGATCAACAGCGGCAGCAGGTAACTCGCCGCCGCTTCCGGAACAACGCCCAGGGTGATGAATGGCGCCCGCAACCGCGCGCCGCGGGCGATGTAGACGAAGTCGCAGTGCAGCAGCAGCGTGAGCCCAATGCCGACACCGACGCCGTTGACCGCAGCGATCAGCGGTTTGTCGAACACGCACAGGCGATCCATGAAGGACGGAAAGCCATGCTCCATTCCACCCTGACCGCCACCGGATGTCATCTCGCTGAGGTCCTGACCGGCAGTGAAAGCATCACCAGCGCCGGTAACCACCACAACCCGCACCGAATCGTTCGCCTGCGCTTCGCTCAGTGCGTCGCGGAAGTCGCACCACATCTGGTGATTGAAAGCGTTCTTCTTGTCTGGACGATTGAGGGTGAGCAGTAGCACCCCGTCGTTCAATTCTTCGACTACAGTCGCACGCGTCATGGGCGGACGACTACAACGATGACGGCGGTGAAGCGAGTAGTGAAGGTTAGTCGCGAAAGTTGGTGAACTGCAGCGGCAGGCCGAGGTCTTGTTGGCGCAGCAGCGTGATCGCTTCCTGCAGGTCGTCGCGCTTCTTGCCGGTGATGCGGACCTGCTCTCCTTGGATGGCGGCCTGCACCTTCATCTTCGACTCTTTGATCAGCTTGGTGATCTGGCGGGCGCGGTCGGTGTCGATGCCTTGCTGGATCTTGAGCGTCTGCTTCGCCAAGCCGCCGGCTGCGGGCTCAATTTTCTCGTAGGTCAACGCGTTCAACGCGACGCCGCGGCGCACGAGCTTGGATTGCAGCACGTCGACCACCGCCTTCACCTTGTATTCGTCGTCCGAGGTGATGTGGATCGCGTCTTTGTCGAGATCGATCGTCGTCTTCGATCCCTTGAAGTCATAGCGCTGGCCGACCTCTTTGCGCGCCTGGTTGACGGCGTTGTCCAGCTCCTGACGATCGACCTCCGAGACCACATCAAATGACGGCATGGGAACCTACTGGCCGATCGGGGCGTTGATGACGTCGACGCCCTCGGGGATCTCGAACTTGAACTTCTCGTCAGGAATTCCGACGTTGCGCCGCATGTTCTTGAATTTTAGCTTGCTGACATTGCCGAGCGGATCGAACACCTCAGCGCCGCGAATGTCGGCGCTGTCTTTGGTGACCATGACGCGCACCCGGCCGACGTCTCCGGCATCCTTCTTGGGAACCAGCAGAAGATAGATGAGATCGCCATCGGCGCTGGTACCGTCGAGCTTGGCGTCGAAATCGCGCGTGATCTGCCCGACTCCGGTGAGAAAGGAAATTGGCGTCGCGGATCGAAACGCGGCGTTGAAGGGGGCTTTGAACACCTGGGTTTCACTCGGTTTGTAGAACCACAGGGTCGTCCCGTCGGCGACGATGATCTGCGGATCCTGTTGAGTAAATTCCCACCGCATCCGGCCGGGCTTCTTGAAGGCGACCGTCCCCTCGCTGGTGATCGTCTTGTTGAGGCTGGCGATGGTCATCTCCTGGACCACGTCGGCGGTGAAATCGGCAGTGGCGTCGTAGCGCGCCTGAACGCGGCGAATGATCTCTTGCGAATCATCCGCTTGCGCCCCGAACGCCGCGTTCGAGCAAATCAACGCCAACAGCAAGGCCCAGCGGACCCGACGAAAACTTCTATCCACGTTCACCTCAATCGTCGATGCGTTGGGCAAGCACTTCGCGCGGGCGACCGCCCTCGCTCGCGCTCACGACGCCTTCTCTTTCCATTCGTTCGATCATTCGAGCCGCGCGGTTATAGCCGACGCGAAGGCGCCGTTGTACCCAAGAGATCGACGCCTGCCTAGACTCGGTGACCAAACGCACCGCCTGGTCGTACATGTCGTCGGCGAGCTCGTCCTCAATCGAACCGTCACCGTCCTCCTCGTCTTTGCCCTCGAGCAGCTCGAGCACGTACTGCGGGCGGCCCTGGCGTCGTACGAAGTTGGTGGCCTTCTTGATCTCGGCCTCCGACACGTACGCGCCGTGTAGTCGTTGCACCCGAGCGGTACCCGGGAGGAGGTAAAGCATGTCGCCGCCGCCGAGCAGACGTTCGGCGCCGATCTGGTCGAGGATGGTCCGCGAATCGACGCGCGAGGTCACCTGAAAGGAGATTCGCGCCGGGAAGTTGGCTTTGATCAGTCCGGTGATTACATCGACCGAGGGGCGCTGGGTCGCAACGATCAAATGGATGCCGCAGGCACGCGCCTTCTGCGCCAGTCGCGTGATCGGCTCCTCGGCCTGCCGGCCGGCGACCATCATCAGGTCGGCGAGCTCGTCGATCACCACCACGATCTTCGGCATCGGCTCGTTTGCCGCCGGCTCGGCTTCGGTTTCTTCCGGCTCGTCGTCCTCGTCGAGCTCGTCGGTCAGCTCGACGACCGGATCACGATCATCGGTGTCCAATCCCGCGATCAGCCGGTTGTAGCCGTCGATGTTGCGCACGCCCTTTTCTTTCAACAGGCGGTAACGATCCTCCATCGTGTCGACCAGATTCTTCAGTACCACCACTGCCTTCTTCGCATCGGTGACGACCGGGACCAACAGATGAGGAAGATCTTCGTAGAGCGACAGCTCGAGCATCTTCGGATCGATCATCACGAAGCGGAGATCGCGCGGCGACGACTTGAACAGCATGCTCATGATGAGCGCGTTGAGGGCGACCGACTTGCCCGATCCGGTCGCGCCGGCCATCAGCAGATGTGGCATGCGCGCGAGATCGGCGATCACCGGCTTGCCGGCGCTGTCCTTGCCGAGCGCCAACGCCATGGGCGACATCTCATTGGCAAACGGCTCGCTCTCCACGATCTCGCGCAAGAAAACCTTCTCGCGCACGGCATTCGCCACCTCGATTCCGACTACCGATTTTCCGGGAATCGGCGCGAGGATTCGTACCCCGAGGGCGCGCAGTGCCATCGCCAGATCATCCTGGAGCGTAACGATGCGGTTAACCTTCACCCCCGGCGCCGGCTCGATCTCGAAGGTCGTAATTACCGGCCCCGGCCGTACGGCGACGACTTTGCCTTCGATACCGAAATTGCCGAGCTTTGCCTCGAGAATCTCCGAGCTGCGCCGCAGTGCGTCCTCGTCGACGCCGCTGCCGATATGCAACGGTGTATCGAGCAAGTTGAGCGATGGTCGCTGATAGTCGGAGTCGTTCAGAAAGGGCAGTGCATCTTGTGCCGGCGGACGCGCAACCGGTGCCGCGGGCGCAAGGATCGCGTCTTCGCGCAACAGGATGACGGGCCCAGGCCGGGGGCTTTCGACTTCGCGGCGCCGATTCTGAGCTGCCTCCGCGACCACCCGTTGTTGTTCACGGCGCTGCGCCCGGCGCGTTCGCCAGCCCTGCCAGCGAGCGCCAACCCCGGCGCGCGCTCCCGACAACCGCGCGTGCAACGAGGCTTCGCTCGCGAAGGTCGCCGCCAACAACAAGCCGGTCGCCGCCGCCATCGCCGCGCCGAGTGTGCCGCAGCCTTCGCGCAACAATGTAGCGGCGAAACCGCCGAGCCAGCCGCCCGGGCGGAAGCCGACGCTCGGATTCTCCACCAGTCCGAACAATACCGTCAGGCTGAACAGCATCACCACGATCGCCAACAGTTTGCGGCGATTGATTCCGGTGAAGCTGCCGCGAAAGAGTTGGACGCCGGTACGAATCAGCAAAACGGGAATCAGGTAGACCGTCAACCCGATCGCGTCGAGCGCGAACTGCGAGGCGAGACGCCCGACCGGGCCGACGATGTGGGTGCGGCCGTCGCCGAGCTGAAACCAGACCAAACTGGCGAGGGCAAAGAACGATCCGGCCACCACCAAGACCCCGCCCACTTCGTGAGCGAGGTGCGACGAGACCTGGGCCTCAACGCGCTTGTTCGCAACTGCGTTCGCGCGCGCCACTTACATCTCCATGATGAAGGGAATAATCACCGGCCGGCGCTCCAGCGCGCGCGCGAAAAACCGCTTGAGAGCTTTACGGACCTCCTCCTTCACCTCGATCGAGTCGGTGCGCGACTCGGCGCTGGTTCGCGCCAGCGCTTCCACGACTACCGCCTTCGCCTGCTCGAGGTAGCCGCTGTCGGCCTCCTCCAATGTCACGCCCCTGGTCACCAGATCGGGTCCCGCGATCAGCTCGCCGTTGCGTTGATCAATCGCCAACACCACCAGTACGAAGCCATCCGAAGACAAATGCCGGCGGTCGCGCAGTACCGCTTTCTCGACATCGCCGATGCCCTTGCCGTCGACGAACACGCGGCCGGCGGCAACCGGCGCCGCCAGTCGCGCTCCCTTCGCGTCGATCTCCAGGACGTTGCCGTCCTCAATCAGAAATGTCCCCTCGGGTGAGACGCCCGCCTGCTGCGCGATCTTCCGGTGCTCGACCAGATGCCGATACTCTCCGTGTACCGGCGCAAAGTACCGCGGCCGGATGAGCTGCAGCAGCTCGACCAGCTCGTCGCGACTGGCGTGGCCGGAGGTGTGCACATCCGAATTGCCCGAGTGATAAACGCGCGCCCCGCGCCGATAGACGTGGTTCACGAGATTCGTGATCGGTCGCTCGTTACCCGGAATGACACGCGCCGACAGAACGACGGAATCGCCCGACTCCATCTTGACGTGCTTGTCGTTGCCCTCAGCGATGCGAACCAAGGCCGACAGGGGCTCGGCCTGACTGCCGGTAATCAGGTGCGTCACTTTCTCCGGCGGCAGATTCCGGAGCTCGCCGTTTTCGACGAACAAGGAAGGCGCATATTCCAGGTACCCCAGTTGGGTGGCGATTTTCAGACTGGTGTTCATGCTACGCCCGACCACCGAAATCCGCCGTCCATAGCGCTGCGACAGCTCGATCACCTGACTGAGCCGATGCACGTGGGAGGAAAACGTGGAGAAGAAGAGGCGGCCCGGCGTGTCGCGAAAGATCTGATCGATCTCGCCGTGGACGGAACGTTCGGAAGGCGTACGCCCCGGAACTTCCGCATTGGTGGAATCGGAGAGCATGAGCAACACGCCCTCGCGAGCGTAGCTCGCCAATCGTTCGAGATCCGACTTGCGACCGTCGATCGGCGTCTCGTCGAGCTTGAAGTCGCCGGTGTGGATCACCAAACCGAGCGGAGTGCGGATCGCGAGCGCGGCGGCGTCCATGATCGAGTGGGTCATGTGAATGGGCTCGATGGTGAACGGTCCCATTTCCCAAATGTCCCCGGGTCGCACGACGTGGAGCTGGGTTTGGTCGAGCAGCTCCTGCTCGCGCAATCGCTCGCGCAGCAGCTCCGCTGCTAGCGGCGTGGCGTGAATCGGAGCCGGCAAGTCGCGCAGAATGTAGGGCAATGCGCCGATGTGGTCCTCATGGCCGTGGGTCATCACGAAGCCGAGGAAGCCGGCGCCGAGCTGGCGCAAATAACTGAGATCGGGGATGACCCGGTCGACGCCCAGCATGTACGAGTCCGGGAACATCAGACCGCAATCGATGGCGATGGCGCGGCCGTTGTATTCGAGAACGAGACAGTTCAGCCCGATCTCGCCCAGCCCTCCGAGCGGGACGACCCGTAACGCACCGCTGCCATTGGGATCGAGCCTCGTCATCCACCGCACCGCGAGAACGGGATCATAGTCCGGTAGCGCCAAAGATCAAATCGCCGCCGGTACCGCGGGCGGCGAGCAATCGCGCGATGACTCGCCGCTGAATGTCAAAAGCGATGATGTCGTGGTCGTTCGTTCTTGTCTGCCCGATAGGGTTCGGCTAGCCTCGCCTGGCTTCATGAACGCGGCGATCGAGCCAAGCCCGCGCAAGACGCGGTCGGTCCGGATTGGAAAAATCAACGTCGGCGCCGGTGCGCCGGTCGCGGTCCAGAGCATGTGCGCCACCAAGACCCGCGACATCGATGCCACGGTTGCTCAGGTTCATCAGCTCGCCGCTGCCGGCGCCGGGATCGTTCGGATCGCGGTAGACAACGACAAGGAAGTCGATGCGCTACGTGAGATTCGGGCGCAGACCGATGCCAACCTGGCAGTCGATTTACAGGAAAACTACCGCCTCGCGGCCAAGGTCGGACCTTTGGTCGACAAGATCCGTTACAACCCCGGGCATCTCCACCATGTCGAGCGCGACAAGCCGATCCGTGACAAGGTCGCTTGGTTGGCTGAGGTCGCACGCGACAGCGATTGCGCCGTCCGTATCGGCGTCAACTGCGGCTCGGTCGCGCCGGAGTTCCTCGAGCGCTATCCCGGTGACCAGCTCGAGGCCATCGTTCAGTCGGCCGCCTACCATTGCGATCTGATGGAAGAGCTGGGTTTCGATCGCTTTGTCGTCTCCCTCAAAGACTCCGATCCCGGCAAGGTGGTGGCCGCTAATTCACGGTTCGCCCAGGCGCGTCCGGAAGTTCCTCTGCATCTCGGCGTCACCGAAGCGGGCATGCCGCCCGAGGGCATCATCAAGAGCCGCCTCGCCTTCGAGAAGCTGCTGGCGCAAGGAATCGGTGAGACCTTGCGCGTGTCGCTGACGCTGCCCAACGAGCGCAAGCACGAAGAGGTCGAGGTCGGCTTTCAGATCCTGGACGACGTCGAGCACGGCCGCTTCATCTCGGTACCGGAGTTCGGCAAAGGCCTGAACATCATCTCGTGCCCGAGCTGCTCGCGGGTTGAGAACGAAAAGTTCATCGAGTTGGCGCAACAGGTTCGCGAGCTCACCGGCTATGCCAGGCAGCATCGGGTGACGATCGCGGTGATGGGCTGCCGGGTGAACGGCCCGGGTGAAACCGACGACGCCGACATCGGCCTGTGGTGCGGACCGTCGACCGTCAACCTCAAGCGCGGCGAGACCAAAATCGGCAACTACGGTTACGACGAAGTCCTGCCGCGGCTGAAACAAGCGCTCGACCAGATCATCGCGCAACGCGCACAAGAGAAGACCAAGGCCGGATGATGCGCCCGACCGGATTGCCGAAGATGATGATCGGCTTCGTGATTCGGCGCTGCGCCGTCGCCGTCGGCCACGATCCCAGTCCCGAGGAATTTGCTCAGTGGGCCAACGAATACCGCGAGGCGGGCCGCCGCGTGTCGTTGTTCGGCCGGCCGATCAGCATCGACGAGGCGCGCTTGATTCTGAAGCATCGCGGGCGACCGGTGAGCGCTCGCAGCGCCGCGCCGCACGAGATTCTGGTCGACGAAGCAGCTGCTCCTGCTCGGCTGCAAAACGTCATGTCGCTGAGTGAAGCGCGCGAGCGCCGCGCCGCCAAGGCCAAGCTGTGACGCTTCGCCGCTAGTGGCTCGCGAAGGACTCGGTCATGCGTCCGCGTGATCTTGCCGCCCTGGAGTTTGACGGTGTCCGCCAGCGATTGAGCGACTTCGCCCAATGCTTCGGCGGAAAGCAGGCCTGCCTGCAGATCGCTCCGGTCAGCGACAGTACGACGGTCCAACGTCAACTGGAGCGGGTCACGCAAGCGGCTCGCGTCGAGGAGAGCGCCGGGCCTTTGCCGATCGGCGACATTCCGGATGCCCGCCTGCCGCTTCAGCAAGCGAGTCATCCGGGCATGGTGCTCGATGGCAACTCCCTGCTGGCGATACGCAATGTGCTCGATGCCACCCGCTCGGTGCGCTCGTATCTGACCAAACACGCCGCCTCGTACAGTGAGCTCGAGAGCTATCCTGATCGGCTCAACTGGTTGCCCAACATCCACGCGACTCTGATGCGCGCGCTCGACGACTCCGGACAGGTTGCCGACGATGCCAGCGACGAGCTGGCCGAAACTCGCCGACGAGTGCGCAATCTCCGCGCCCAGCTCACTCGCCGACTCGAGGACATGCTGGCTCGCCCGGGCATCGAGGAGCTGCTCAGCGACCGCTATATCACGTTGCGCAACAACCGCTTCGTGATTCCGGTGAGAACCGATCGCCAGCCGGAGTTCGACGGCGTCGTTCAGGACCGTTCGGTCTCCGGCGAGACGACCTTCGTCGAGCCGCCGTTTGCGGTCGAGCTGAACAATCGTCTGCTGATCTCCGCCAAGGAAGAGGAAGCGATCGTGCGGCGCATCCTCGCCGATCTCACCGACCTGGTGCGCAGCGAGGCGACGACGATCGAGGACACCTATGCGACACTGGTGGAACTGGATCTGCTGCACGCGCGCGTCGCCTTTGCGCGTGAATACCGCTGCATCCGTCCGGTGCTCGATCCCTCTCGCGTCGAGTTGCGCGCCGCTCGCCATCCGGTGTTGTTGTTCGGCGCTCGTCCGGTGACACCGATCGACCTGCTGCTGTCGCCCGAAAAAAACACGTTGCTGATCACCGGCCCCAACACCGGCGGCAAGACGGTAGCGCTCAAAACGCTTGGGTTGCTGGCTTTGATGACCCAGAGCGGCATTCCGATTCCCGCCGCCGAAGGCAGTCGTCTTCCGTGTTTCGCGGCGATCTATGCCGACATCGGCGACGACCAAAGCATCGAGCGCAGCCTGTCGACCTTCTCGTCCCATCTCGCGAACATCGCCGAGATCATCGGCCACGGCGTCGATCGCTCCCTGGTCCTGCTCGACGAGCCCGGCGTCGGCACCGAGCCCGAAGAGGGTGCGGCGCTGGGTATCGGTGTACTCCGCTATCTCGAATCGGCGGGAGCCAAAGTCGTCGCGACCACGCATTACACCGGGCTCAAAGTATTTGCGTTGAGCCATGAGACAGCGGTGTGCGCCGCGGTCGACTACGATCCGCAGGCGATGGAGGCGCGCTATCGATTGATCTACCACACGGTCGGCGAGAGCTTGGCGCTCCCGATCGCGCGCCGTCTCGGCTTGCCGCGCGCCCTGCTGAGCTTCGCCGAAGGCGCGCGCGGCGAGCAGGCGCTACAGCTGGCGAACGCGATGACCGAGCTGGAAGAGGCCCGCCGGCAGTACGAGCAGCGAGCGCGCGAGGCCGACGAGCAGCTGCAACAAGCGCGTGCCGATCGCGAGGAGGCGGAGCGTCTGCTTGCCGAGTTGCGCGAGAAGCGCCGCCAGCGCTGGAGCGACGAGCTCGACCGAGCCCGGACGTTTGTGAGGCAACTGCGCGAGCAGGGCCGCGAGCTACTCGCCGCCGTCGACCGCGGCGAGATCGATCGGCGCGCGTTCACTAAAAAACTCCGCGAACAAGAGGAGGCGGTGGCGAGCAAGATGAACGACATTCTCGAGCCGCCTGCGGCACCCGAGTCGCCGCCACAGATTGGCGATGACGTCGAAGTCGCCGGCAGCGAGGTTCGCGGCCGGCTGATGTCGGTCCACGGCGAGCGCGCCTGGATTCAACGCGGCTCGTTGCGCTTCGAGGTGCCGAGCGCGGCTCTCCGGCAAGCCAAGGAGCACGCGCGGCCGGCAGCAACCGTCTCGGTGCGACTGGCGGAGCGGCCGGAGGGTGGTGCGCAAGACATTTCGTTATTGGGGCTGCGGGTGAGAGAGGCGCTCCAAAAGCTCGAGAGCTTTCTCGACCATGCTGTTCAAGAGGGATTGCCGTCGGTGCGAATCATTCACGGCATCGGCAGCGGCGCTCTGCGGCGCGCAGTCGGCGAGTACCTGTCGACCTCACCGTATTGCGCTGTCGCTCGCCCCGGCGAAGCGCCCGAGGGCGGTGCCGGAGTCACCATCGTTCAACTCGCGGTTGGCTGATGGATCCTTCTTCGCGATGGCGCGCTGCCAGAACCGGCCGAACGGGCTGAACATCTGGAAGAAATACGCCCCCTGCGGGTAGTCGTCCGCGAGCGACCAAGCACCCACCGGGGCGGAATCTCGCGGCGTCGGAATGCGGTAGGTCGCGAATACCTGATCGAACAGCGTCGTGATGTTGCCGTAGTTTCCCGCATCGCGCGGGGCGATCGAGTGGTGCACAATGTGGTGATCGGCGAACGGAACGACGCGATTGAGCCAGCCGCAGTCGGTGTCGACGCTGGTGTGGTGGACCGCGCCAACCATCGCCGCGAAGAAGGCCGCGATCTCGATCACCAGCGGCGGAGCACCGAGCAAGGCGAGCACCCCGTAGCCGACCAACGTGAAGCCCACCACGTCGAACGGATGCACCCGAGCACCCATCCAGAAGTCGTAGTGCCGCGGCGAATGATGCACGCTGTGAAGCCGCCAAAGCCAACTGTCACCGGTCGTGTGTTGCAGCCGATGCCACCAGTACGACATGAAGTCGGCAAACAGGACCGCGGCAATCACGTTCAGCCACAGCGGTAGCCGAGTCGGCCAAACCGCAGGCACGCCGATCGCTGACGCGGCCATGCGCGCCAGCGGAACCACGACCAAAGCGGGTACGACCATCGCAACGATGGTGGTGGTGGCGGTGAAGGCGATGTCGGATCGGAGCGTCCCCGCCGGTCGCGCGTCGAGCCCCGGTCGGGGAGTCACATGCTCCAAGAACAGCAGTCCCGCTACGATAACGATGCTGCCCAAAAGGCTGGCCGCGATCGACGGCACGCCGGCAGCCCAAAGCGCAACCCACGCGACCATGGTCACAGCGAGCAGCGCGGGCGTCGCAACCGCGCGCATGACGCCGCCGGCGGCGCCTTCCTCCGCCGGCGTTACGACCTCAGACAGTGCCCTCACTCCCATTTGCGGTCTCTTCTGCACCCCGACCGAAAGCCAGTCAATTCGCGGCAACGGTTTTTGGGTTGCGGACCTGCCAGCCACACGCTACGAGCCACGCGCAACGAGCAGTTCCCTTGAGTCACCAAGAGAATCCCTTGCGCTCGAAACCAACGCCGCAACGCCAGGTTGCGCCGATGCCCGTATGGCCGGGTGTCGCCGTCGCGGTGTTCGTCGGCCTGGTCTATTCGATCTTCGCCACGCACGGCACCTTCCGCTTTCGCCAGTCGCCGTTTCCGCATCACGTGCTCGTTGCCGATGGCTGGCTGCATGGCCACATGTACGCCCGCGACGAGGTGCTGACGCAACGCTATACGGAATTTATCAACCGCCGTCGCGCCGAGATCGAGCAGCAGTTGGGCCGGCCGCTGACCGAGCAGGAATGGCCGCTGGTGATCAAGCGTCTCGGCAAAGGAAAGCGGCAATGCATAGACGGGCTTGCACCGGGTAGTGCCATTTGTTAGTTAGCGCGGCTATTACAAAGTTGGAGGAAAGATGAGTTTGGCTCCGGAGAAGACGAAGGAGCTGGTAGGGACGTATCAGCGTCACTCTACCGACACGGGATCTCCCGAAGTGCAGATCGCGCTGCTCAGTGCTCGTATCGAGTACCTGACTGAGCATTTCAAGGCTCACAAGAAGGACCACCACTCGCGTCGCGGGCTACTCAAGCTCGTGTCGCAGCGGCGCCGTCTGCTCGATTATCTCAAGCGGGAAGAAATCGGTCGCTACAAAACCGTGATCGAGCAGCTCGGCTTGCGCAAGTAGCCGCGATCCCAATCCCGACGACATTCTTTCCCTCCCCAGACGTGCCCGGCGAACGAACGCTGGGCCGGGAGGTTTTATGCAAAAGAAAATCGAAGTCGATTTCCATGGGCGACCCCTGTCCATCGAAGTCGGCCGGCTGGCCAGACAGGCCGGCGGCTCCGCTCTGATTCAGTTCGGCGAAAGCGTCGTTCTGGTCACCGCGACCGCCGCTGCCAGTGCCCGGCCAGGCCAGGACTTTTTCCCACTCACCTGCGACTACCAGGAAAAGACGTTCGCCGCGGGCAAGATCCCCGGCGGATTCTTCAAGCGTGAGGGCCGACCTGCCGAGCGAGAGATCCTGACCTCGCGGCTGACGGACCGGCCGATCCGACCGTTGTTTCCGGACGGCTTCATGAATGAGACCCAGGTGATCTCGACCGTGCTCTCCCACGACAAGGTCAACGACCCCGACGTGATTGCGGTCACCGGCGCCTCGGTGGCGCTGCACGTTTCCGACATTCCTTTCAATGGACCGATCGGCTGCGTTCGCGTCGGGCGAATCGACGGTAAGCTGGTCATCAACCCGACCCTGCAGCAGATCGAGCAATCCGAACTCAACCTGATCGTCGCCGGCACGCGCGACGGAATCGTCATGGTCGAGGGCGGCGCCCGCGCGCTGCCCGAGGACGTCATGCTCGACGCCTTGTTCGGCGCGCATGAAGCGATTCAGCCGCTGATCAAGATGCAGGAAGAGCTGCGCCAGGCGATCGGCAAGCCGAAGCGCGAAGTCGTTCCGCCAGCGGTCAACACCGCGCTGGTGTCGCGCGTCGAGGCCGACGCCATGCCGCGCATCAAGGCCGCCTTCAAGGTCGCCGGCAAGCACGAGCGCGCCGGCGCCGTTCGCGCCGCCGAGCAGGCGACGCAGGCGGCACTAGCAGCCGAATTCCCCGACGCGGCCGACGAGATCGGCGAGCATTTTCACGAGGCGGTCTCCAAGGTAATGCGCGAGGCGATCGTCAAGGACGGTCGCCGCGTCGACGGTCGCGCGCTCAGCGACATCCGCTCGATCACATGCGAGGTCAGCTGCCTGCCCCGCACCCACGGCTCCGCGGTCTTCACCCGCGGCGAAACCCAAGCGCTGGTGGTGGCCACTCTCGGCACCTCTTCCGACGAGCAGAAGATCGATGCCCTGATCGGCGAGCACTACAAGAAGTTCATGCTCCACTACAATTTTCCTCCGTACAGCGTCGGCGAGACCAAGCCACTGCGCTCCGCCGGCCGACGAGAGATCGGCCATGGTGCGCTCGCCGAACGCTCCCTGGTACCGGTGCTCCCCAATGACGAGGACTTCCCGTACACGATCCGTTTGGTCTCTGAGATCCTCGAGTCGAACGGTTCGTCGTCGATGGCAACGGTCTGCGGCGGCACCCTCGCACTGATGGACGCCGGCGTTCCGATCAAGTCTCCGGTCGCGGGCATCGCCATGGGCCTGATCAAGGAAGGCGAAGCGGTTCGCGTCCTTTCCGACATTCTCGGCGACGAGGATCACCTCGGCGACATGGACTTCAAGGTCGCCGGCACCGCCGACGGCGTCACCGCTCTGCAGATGGACAACAAAATCGGCATGGTCAGCCGCGAGGTCATGCGCGAAGCGCTCTATCAGGCGCGTGAGGGTCGGTTACACATCCTCAAGATCATGAATGAAGCCATGGAAGGTCCGCGCAAGGACGTTTCACAGCACGCGCCACGCATCTTCACGATGAAGATCAAGCCCGACAAGATCCGCGACGTCATCGGCCCAGGCGGCAAGGTGATCCGCGGCATCATCGAAGAGACCGGGGTGAAGATCGACGTCGAGGACGACGGTACCGTGTTGATCGCTTCGGCCGACGGCGAGGCGCTCGACCGCGCCGTGCAGATCATCAATCAGATCGTTGCCGAGCCGATCATCGGTCAGATCTACCACGGCATCGTGCGCAAGATCGTCGACTTCGGTGCATTCGTCGAAATCCTGCCCGGCACGGACGGCCTACTGCATATCTCGCAGATCTCTTCCGGCCGCGTCGGCAAGGTCACCGACGTTCTCAAGGAAGGCGATGAGGTCCCGGTGAAGGTGCTCGAGGTGGAGAAGAACGGCAAGATCCGTCTCAGCCGCCGCGAGGCGCTCGCCGAGATCGAACAGGGAGACTCGCAAGGCGCGAAGGAGTAACGGCCGCATGTCCGTTGCCTGGCCGCCGGTCCAGCGCACTCGACTGGACAACGGCATCCGCATTCTCACCGAGCATATGCCGGGCGTGCAATCGGTCACGCTCGGCATATGGGTCGAGAACGGCTCGCGCTACGAGACCAAGGAGCAAGCCGGCATCTCGCACTACCTCGAGCATTTGTTCTTCAAGGGCACCGAGCGCCGCAGCGCGGCGCAGATCGCCGAAGAGTTCGATTCCGTCGGTGGTCACTTCAATGCCTTCACCGGCAAGGAGAATACCTGTTACTACGCCAAGGTACTCGGCGAGCACTTGCCTTTGGCGCAGGACATCCTGGCCGACATCTTTCTCCACTCGCTCTTCGATCCCGAAGAGATCGACCGCGAACGCTCGGTGGTGGTGCAAGAAATCATGCAGGGCGAGGACACGCCCGACGACTATGTCCACGATCTCTTCAACCTTCAGTATTGGCCCGACCATCCGCTCAGCTTCCCGGTGATCGGCCGAACTGAGACAGTAGAGAGTTTCGAGCGAGCGCAATTCATCGACTTCGTCTCCGCTCGCTACCGGCCCGATCGCCTGATCATTGCCGCCGCCGGCCATATCGAGCACGAGCAGATGGTGGCGTGGGTCGAGCGCGAGTTTGGTTCGCTCTCCGGCGCTACGACGATCGCGGCGATCGAATCGCCGGCACCGAAGGCGGGTGTCGGCTACGTCTGCAAGCCGCTCGAGCAAATGCACATCTGTATCGGGCTCCCCGGCATCGCGCAGACGGCCACCGAACGTTACGCCGCCTATCTCTTCAACTCCGCGTTGGGCGGCGGAATGAGCTCGCGATTGTTTCAGGAAGTTCGCGAAAAACGCGGACGCGCCTACTCGGTCTATTCCTTCCTGTCGTCGTACTTCGACGCCGGTTATCTGGGCATCTATGCCGGTACCAGCGCCGAATGGAGCGAAGAGGTCATCCGCATCGTGCTCGCGGAGATCCAAAAGCTAACCCGCGACGGGTTGCGCCCAGACGAGCTGGCGCGCGTGAAGAATCAGCTGAAGGGGAATCTTCTTCTGGGTTTGGAGACCAGTGACAGCCGCATGAACCGAATTGCGCGCAACGAGATCTACTACGGCCAAGAGATCACCCCGACCGAGGCCGCGCTGCGCATCGATGCGGTCACGAATGAGCAAATCATCGCGCTCGCCGGACGTCTGGTGCAGCCGAATACGGTCGGCGCGACGCTGTTGGGAAATCTAGACGAACGGCAAATCGGCGACGCCGTGCTCGCGCTGTGAGGTCTTCGCGCTAAGCCGCTTTCGACGATGAATGTCCGCGTCTCCATCCAGCGCGTTCGCCCCTCTTCAGATCCGCTACCGCTGCCGCAATACATGACCGCCGGTGCAGCGGGCATGGATCTGCTGGCCGATATCGACGGCGAGATCCATCTCGATCCGGGAGCGCGCGTTCTCGTACCCACCGGTCTCGCCCTCGAGATTCCCGAAGGCTACGAGGGTCAAGTGCGGCCGCGCAGTGGTCTGGCATTGCGCCACGGAGTCACCTTGCTCAATGCCCCGGGAACGATCGATTCGGACTATCGCGGCGAGGTTCAGGTAATTCTCGCAAACCTCGGTCAGCAAACCTTCCCCTTGCGTCGCGGCGATCGCATCGCGCAGCTGGTGATCGCGCCGGTAACCCGCGCCGAGCTCATCGAGGTCGATACGCTGGCGAGCTCGACTCGCGGCTCCGGCGGTTTCGGCCACACCGGCCGCTGAGCGGTAGAGCGGGAATGGCACGCTCGATCGTCGCAATCTGCATGCCCGGCCAAGGGCATGTGCAGCGAGTTCTTCCGGTAGTCGAGCTTCTCACCGCGCGGCAACAGGTCGTCCACGTCATGGCCGAAGCGACCGCTGCTGAAGCCATCGAGCGGGTCGGCGGGCGATTCTTCGATCTCTTCGGCAAGTACCCGGTCGCGGCGGCCGATGCGACCACGATCCCCGTCGCCAGCCGCTACGTCAGCTTCGCCGGTAAGTATCTCGATGCGCTGATCGAAGAAGTGAAAGCGTTCGATCCGGGCCTGATCGTCTACGATACCTTTGCCGTCGTCGGTCCGCCGATCGCGCGCCATCTCGACATCCCGTACGTGAACGTTTGCGCCAACCATGCCGCGGTCCCGGCCCGTCTGAAGGAGGCTCGGCAACGAGAATCGAACATCGCCATCTCACCGGAGTGCTGGGAGGCGATTCGCAAACTTCAGGATCATGGAATGAGCGACGCCAATCCGTTTTCCTACTTCGAAATGCAGAGCCCGTTCCTGAACTTGTACAGCGAGCCGTCGGAGTTTCTGAGCGAGGCTGACCGCGCCGTGTTCGAACCGCTGGCGTTCTTCGGCTCGCTCGCTCCCGCCCTGCGTGAGTCCGAGGCGACCGACGTCGAGGTGTTCCCGCGCAGTCGCAGCGGTTTGCGGATCTACGTCTCCTTCGGGACTGTCATCTGGTGGTACTACGCCGACCTCGCCACGGCCGCGCTGCGATTGATCTCCGACATGTTGGGCGACCTCGACGTCAATGCCGTCATCAGTCTGGGGAGGCACCCAATGGATGACGCCACGCGCGCCACGCTCACCCGTCCCAACGTGCAAGTGGTCGACTACACCAACCAATGGGCGGCGCTACGCGAAGCCGACGCTTTCATCACTCACAACGGGTTGAATTCGACCCACGAGGCGATCTTTCACGGCGTACCAATGGTTTCTCATCCATTTTTCGGCGACCAACCGGCGCTGGCACGCCGCTGCCAAGATCTCGGCTTGGCGGTGCCGTTGATCGAGGAGCCGCGCAGCAAGTTCCGCCGCGACGCCGTGCAGCTGGCGATCTGGCGATTGAGTCAGGACGAAGATGTCTTCGCGGAACGTCTCGCCGAGGCGAAGTCTTGGGAGATGCGAACGATCGCCGGGCGCGAGGCGATCATCGACCGGGTGCTCGGCTTGATGAGCTGAGCTAACGGCTTCTTTCCAGAGCGGCGTGGAGGTCGGCGGGAAGATTCGCGCCGAGCTCGAAGCGAATCGGAGCGATGGAGATCGCGCCGCCATCGACGACCTCCAGATCGCCGCGCTCGTTTTTCTCTGTCGCCCACAAATTTTCGAAGCGGTGAATGAACCCGCCTTCGGGATGGGCAACGAATAGTCGGCCATAGCGAGAGCGCGTGACTCCGGTGATCTTGCGCGGTGTTTCCATGTTCGCATTGGCAGGCATGTTGACCGAGATCGTGTCGACGCCCTCGGGATAACTGTGGGCCAACAAGGTTTGGAGGATGTCACGCGTAACCAGCGCAGCCGATTCGGCCGCCGCGGCGATTAGGTCGGGACGAACGTGATCCGCCACGCCCCACGCATCCGTTGGGAGCGCCATCGAGAAGGCGATCGACGGAACGCCCGCGATCCACGCTTCGGTGGCTGCACCGACGGTGCCGCTCGAGAGTAGAAAGGCGAGGCTGTAATTGAGGCCGAGATTGATACCCGAGACGACGAGATCAGGCTTTTCGGCACCCATCGAATGGATGGCCATGCTGACGCAATCGGCCGGCGTGCCATCGACCGCGTGTACGCGGAAGCCGCCGCGCTCTACTTCGTGCACCGCGATGGTGCCATGACGAGTGATCGCCTTGCCGATCCAGCTGCGCTCGCCGGACGGCACCACGACCCGGATGTTGCCAAAGTCTTCGATCGCCCGGATCAGCGGCACCAGGGCAAGGGAGTCGACGCCGTCATCATTGGTGATCAGGATGTTCATTGGTCGCCGAGAGTTGTCATGGTTCGCGATAGAGCTTGCCCCGCCGCCGCACCGGGTCGAGTAAGCTCAGATCGTCCTCCGCCATCTCATAGCCCTGCGGATGCGGCGGACGCGGTTCGCGTCCAAGGGCCGAGAGCACGCGTTCGTTCTGATAGTAGCCGGTGTAGGTGTGAAAGATCAGCGGCAGCAAGAATCCCTGTTGGTTGAGCAGGTCAATCTTTTGATCGCGCGACAGTTCCTCGAAGCGGCCGCCGTGTTTGGCAAGCGAGTCCTGCGCCAATGACTCCAGACCCGCCGCGATCATGTCGCGCAGTGGTGGCGTGTGTTGCAGAGCGGCATCTACATATTCCGCCAGACCGACCTCCCCACCGCCGGGAAGTTTGGCGCTCGGCGGGATCACTTGATCGAGCACGGCGGCGAGCAATCGTTTCTGGTCGTCAGAGAAGCTCATCAGTCAAAGAGGTTGGCAAGGTTGTTCTTGATCTGATCGCCGATATACAGCGACAGCGCCTGGATCGTATTGGTCGGGTTCACCGCTGCCGCAGTTACGAAGATGCTGCCGTCGATTATGAACAGGTTGCGAACGTCGTGGCTGCGGCCCCACTCGTTGACCACCGATTTTTCGGAGTCCTTCCCCATGCGGCACGTTCCCATCAGATGCCAGCCGGCAAACGGCAACGGCGCTTCGGCGACTGTCTTCTTCGCGCCCGCCGCCTCCAGAACCTCTTTGCCGCGCGCAACGCAGTGCGCCAGCATCTTGTTGCTGTTGTCGCTCAGCCGGTAGGTGATCTTCGGCGCCGGAATGCCGTCGGAGTCCTTGAGATCGGGATCAAGGGTGACGGTATTGGTGAGCTCGGGAAGGTCCTCGCAGATCGCGACCATTCCCGCGGTGCGATCGAAGAGCTCACCGTAGTTGGTGTGGTGCTCCGCACCCCAGGAGACGATGCCCGATTGCATGCCCCACAACGCGGTCGATACCGGCCCGAACCCGCGGGTGATCTCGAAGGAGTAGCCGCGCACGAAATCGCGCGAGCGATCGGTCTCGTAGAATTCCTGGCTCATGATGCAGCAGCCGGTCGGTCCTTTGTAATTCTCCAGCGGCTCGTCGAAGATGCCGGTCACCATCGCGTAGGGATGGAACATCAGGTTCTTGCCGACCAACCCGCTGCGATTGGCCAGGCCGTCAGGAAACGAGCGCGAGCGTGAATTGAGCAACAGCCGGGGCGTCCCGATGCCGTTGCAAGCGACGACAACAACGTGCGCCTTCTGCCGGCACTCTTTGCCTTCGCTGTCGTAGTAAATGACGCCGTCCGCCATGCCGTCGCCGTTGACGGTAATCTCCCGCACGCGACAGTGGGGCGCGAGCTTGACCCCGCGCCGTATCGCTTCGGGCCAATAGGTGATGTCGGTACTCGCCTTCGCGCCCTGGGCGCAGCCGGTAAGACACGTGCCGGCATTGATGCACGCGGCGCGGCCCTCGTATTCGCGCGAGGTGATGGCGCTGTCCGATGGCCACCAATGCCAGCCCAAGCGATTGAAGCCCTTCGCCAGCGTCTCACCCAGCTTGCCGAGCGACACCGGCGGCAACGGCAACTCCTTCGGCGGATACGCGGGGTCGCCACTCAGGCCCGAGACCCCCATCATGCGTGCGTTGCGATCGTAGTATGGCTCGAGCAGCCGGTAATCGATCGGCCAGTCGTCGGCGACGCCGTCGATGCTCTTGACGCGAAAGTCGGCGGGATGAAAGCGAGGGAAGTGGGCGGCGTAGAGGATGGTGCTGCCGCCGACGGCATTGAACATCGACGCAGCGATCGGCGAGCCGCTGTCGTTCACCGGATAATCCTCGCGTCGCTTGCGGTTGTTGGGACTGAAGCCGAAGTTACCGAACTGACCGAGCTCCCAATCGTCGCTCATCCCCGGGTATTTGGCCGGATCCATCCACCCACCCTGCTCGAGGCAGAGGATGTTCATACGGGTGTCGGCGAGACTCCACGCCAGCGCCGCGCCCGAAGCCCCGGCGCCGATGATGAGTACGTCCACGGTCTCGTCGGCCATTCGCTGCTTCATACCGGTCCGGGTGTCACCGTCGCAAGACGCAGAGCCTGTAAGTGCCCGACCGCACGACGTCGCAACACCTGAACAACCACAGTTATCCGAATTCCGTCAGCAGGAGTTCAACGATCACCGCAGCGACCAGCCATATGAGAATCGTCGCGCCCGTGGTGAGAGTGACAACCGCATACTTGGTGCGAAGGGAGCGCTCACTGCGGAACGTTCTAACGTTTCGATAGCTAGCCAATGCACCCAATAGCCCACCGAGGCCGCCCCCTAGATGAAGTAGGACCAATGGAATGCCGCAAAAGACATACTCGTAGAATTTGAGCGGAGGTAGCAGGTTGATGACCTTACCATCCGCTTCGATCCGCGGAACAGTATCTACGGGGTTGTGTCGCAAACGAACCTGAACTTCCCGACCAACATTGTCTCGAAGCAAGTAGGGTTGCCAGGACCAACGTCGCTTGAGCGCTTGACCGTCGAGCAGCAGATTTCCTCCGGACCACGTACCAGCAGCACGATAAGCCAAGCCGCGCCCCTCAAAGCCGGGTATTGAGATTGGAAATTCCTGCGGCAACGATTGCTTTGGGTCGTTTCGTGAACGAAACCGCGAATAGCCCAATAAGCAAAGCAACACCGCAAAGGCCCCGCCCAGCATTGGCCGGAGCCGCCGCAAGATCATACTGGCCCTTTCACGATCAAACTGATCCTTGGTCATCATGAGCAAGATCTTTTGGCGGCCGACATAGCTCGCGACTCGTTGACCATCATCCCTTGTCCAACCGTTGTCGTCACGGGACCATTGGTGACCTTGGCTGAAATCAACGAGCAACTCTTGGATTTGCGTGTCGGAAAGCTCTTCTGCGACATCAGCGCTGCGCTTCTTATTCTGGAAGAACAACGTCGTAGCCTTGTCGTCGCGAAATTGGACGCCGACGATTAAATCGTCACTGATCACAAAAAAGACAGTGTCATTTTCGGCCTGTGTGGGTACAGGCTTTCCCCACAGGACCTCGCATTGAGCCCTCGTCTGTCCGAGGCATGCTTGAGCCTTGGGACCACCGACGACTCCCACTGCGACGAAGACTACAAATAAGTAGCCACAGATCCGCACGTTCCCTCCGATACCGTGCGCCTGCAGCGAGCGGCGCCAGCTTTCTTTCCCCAGCGAAGGAAGCTACTCAGTTTTCTTGTCGGCTTGCGATGCGCCTCTGGTAAGAAACACGCCAACGAGAGTGAGTACGACGCCGAAAGCGCCGACCATGAAGAGTGGAAAAAAGTCTTGTATCATTTCTGCGTGCCCGTTCCGCGATTACGTTTAGCTCGATCGGGCTGCTAACGCCACATTCCCGCGATACTCGATCCAGGCTCCGGACAGTAAGAAGCTCGCCGCCAACAGAAGACTGGTAAGTACCCACAATAGCGAAGCGCCGCCGGTGTGAACGATTTTCTCGAGCAGCGAAAAGACGAAGATCAAGACGGCGGCCTCCTTTAGGAAGGCAGCAATTGAATAGGTCAGAACCCGACGCAACTCGCTGGGCATAACGAACCCTTCATCGCTCAACACGGCAAGCCGGCAGATTGATAGTCGCCGTGCACACGCAAATCATGTGCTGATTCTGCACAGCGCGCCACGAGTTTTGGAAGTAGTCATCTTCCGGCAGTTGCCCCAGACCCGTTTAGAGAGCGCTCATGACTCCCTGCACACGACAAGGATGGCATTTCAAATTGATTTTCTTTAGGAGCCGATCTGATCGGAGGACACCATGACGCGCGCAATTCGAATCCACGAAACCGGTGGTCCGGAAAAGATAATGTGGGAAGAAGTCGAGGTCGGAACGCCGGGGCCGGGTGAGGTGTTGGTGCGGAATACCGCCGTCGGAGTGAACTACATCGACACCTATCATCGCAGCGGTCTCTACCCGATCCCATTGCCGTCGACGCTTGGAATGGAAGGAGCCGGAATCGTCGAAGCGATCGGGCCGAAGGTGCGCGAATTCAAGCGCGGCGATCGTGTCGCCTATGCCGCGCCGATGGGGTCGTATGCCGAGCAGGTACTGCGGCCCGCCGATCGCTTGGTGAAGATTCCGACTGGTATCAGCGATCAAATCGCCGCGGCGATGATGTTGAAGGGCATGACCGCCCAGTATCTGTTGCGGCGCACGTACCGAGTGAAGAAGGGCGATACGATCCTCGTTCACGCCGCGGCCGGCGGCGTCGGGCAGATTCTGTGTCAGTGGGCCAAGTATCTCGGCGCCAAGGTCGTCGGCACGGTCGGCAGCGAAGCAAAGGTGGAGTTGGCGAAGAAGGCCGGCTGCAAATACGTGATCGACACATCGAAGGAGAACTTCACTGTGCGGGTGCGGGAGATCACCAAGGGCGCCGGGGTGCCGGTGGTGTACGACGGCATCGGCAAAGACACCTTTATCGGCTCGCTCGACTGCCTCGCGCCGCTCGGCCTGATGGTCAGCTACGGCAACGCGTCAGGTGCGGTGCCGCCGTTCGAGATCGGCATCTTGTCACTGAAGGGCTCGCTCTTTCTGACCCGCCCTTCGCTGATGACCTATGTCGCCAAGCGCGAGGACTTAGTAGCGAGCGCACGCGAGCTGTTCGCGGTGGTAAAAAGAGGCGTGGTGAAGGTACAGATCAACCAAACCTACGCGCTCGCCGACGCACCGCAGGCGCATCGCGATCTCGAGGCACGCAAAACGACCGGCTCGACGGTACTCCTGCCCTGAAAGAGACGGGACAAGCTATGCGCCTTCTATCCGGACGAGCGATAGCTCTCGCTTTCGTTGCATCTTTCGTCGTCTATCTCCTGCCGGCGATTCCGATCCATGGCGGAGCGGTGCCGGTTGTGTTGATTGTACCGTTTATCGGCGATGGCGACCTCGTCTCAATTTTTTTGGCACTTCAGGTTGGTGTTTTTGTACTGTTCTACGGGTTACTCCGTCGTCGCAATTGGTCGCGTAGCCTCAAAGTTTTGATTGCGATCGGCGCGCTATTGGTGATCACCAACGAAACCTATTCCGCCTTTTTCTCTGCGCAAAATAACGCAGCGCTGGTAAAGTCGCGAATCTGGCACAGGTTGCGAGGAGAGTAGACGAAAAAGATTGTTCGAAACCGGCTTTCAAGCTGCGGTGGCGAGACCGATCTCTTGTAGGCGCTCGTGCGCCAGGGGTAGCTCGTCGGTCTCGCGTGGGTGGAAGTCGCGTCTCAGGTAAGCAAGTGCGCCCGCCTTCAGGCGCGCGCGGCCGCGGCCATTGTCGCGCGCGATCATGCGTTGCTCGTGCTCGCGTACGACCTGACGCGGAATCCGGTCTTGCTTGAGTAGCATTCGGGTGCCCGCGATCGCCCAGGCAAACAAACAGAAGGTTGAGATTGCATAGCCGAGCATCCGCAGCGCATAGCTGGGATGGGTCGCCTGCAACACGTCGAACGCCACGGACTTGTGCTCGATCTCCTCGGTCGCGTGCCACACCAGCAGATTGCGCATGGTCGGATGAACATCGGCGAGCAGGTCTCGGTCGTGGATCACGTTGGCGCCGAAGATGGCGGTGTAATGTTCCGCGCCCGCCTTTCCAGCACATTGGGATCCTAAGCTTAGAATTCCACGTGGACAAGTTGT
>JADMIO011306022.1_pt1 | contig 55592 bp, 41 predicted proteins | sample 8958161 | NCBI WGS metagenome assembly JADMIO01 (sample SAMN16585339, study PRJNA669376) | soil metagenome | isolation source: Crop rotation soil | place: USA: Cullars Rotation, Alabama | collected 2011
GCCGCGACTTCAAGTCACGTGAATTCCAAGCTTCGGATCCCACTGTGCTGGAAAGGGATTCCACCACGGATCGTAAAGGATAACGTAGCTGGCGTTGGTCAGGTTCAAGCCTGTGCCGGCCGCACGCAGGCTCAAAAGGAAGACGGCCGCATTGTTGTCCTCCTGAAAATTCTGCACCACGGCTTGGCGCTCCTTTGTTTCTCCCGTGAGAATATGGGTCGAAATCTGGCGTGTTTTGCATTCCGTTTCCAGGATGCGCAGCATTTGCACGAACTGGGAAAAGATCAGGACTTTTTGCCCTTCGGCCAGGAGCGGTTCGAGCAGTTCAAAAAGGGTATCGGTTTTGCCGGACATGGAGTCGTTGCCCACCAGTTGGGGATGGCAACAGACCTGGCGCAGGCGGGTGAGGGCCGCCAGAACGTGCATCTTGCTTTTGGCGAGGCCTTTTTCCGCCACGGTTTGCATGACCTGGTCGCGGCTGCGTCGGAGTTCAGCCAAATAGAGCCGGCGCTGGGCCTCGCCCAAATCGCAATCGCGCCGGACCTCGATCCGATCCGGTAGATCCTTGGCCACCTGTTGTTTGATGCGGCGCAGCATGAGGGGACGCAATTTGGAGGAAAGGCGGCGGCGCGCAATGCGCTGTGCGTCGACCGCTCCCTCGCCCTCGGCCCGTGGTTCATAGGTCTGGGTGAAATGTTCCTGGGTCCCGAGATAACTCGGTTGAATGAAATCAGTAATACTCCACAAGTCGAGCAACCGATTCTCCAAAGGCGTGCCGGTGAGAGCCAGGCGCTGATCGGCATTCAGTTGCTTTACCGATTGGGTGATTTGCGCGGAGGGATTCTTGATGAACTGCGCTTCATCAAGGATGACCGCGTTGAAAGAAAACTTTTGCAGATCTTCCAGGTCCCGGCGGAGCAGGGCGTAGTTCGTGACAATGATGTCATGCTGCGGAATCTGTTTGCGCAGATTATGACGGGCGGCGCCGCTTTGCAGGACCAGCACTTTTAAGTGAGGCGTGAAGCGTTCCGCTTCCCGACGCCAGTTGTGCAGCACCGAGGCGGGACAAATGACGAGTGCCGGCCGCGCATTTTTCGGATTTCGTTCTTTGAGCCACCCGATCCAAATCAGGGTCTGCAAAGTTTTGCCCAGACCCATGTCGTCGGCCAGAATGCCTCCCAGCCGCATCTGAGTCAGATGGCAAAGGAAGTTGAAGCCATCTTTCTGGTAGGGGCGCAAGTCGGCTTGGATATTTTTGGGCAACGGCAGATCGGGAATTCCTTCGAAGTTAGCCAGCTTTTGTTTGAGGGCCTTGGCTTCCGGACTATCCGTGAATCGTTTTAAGCCTGACTCATCCAAATGAGCCGCTTGTTCCAACCCGATTTTTTGAGCTACTGGGCTGAGTTCATCCACCCCCAAGTCGGCCATAGCTTCGTGGGCTTCCTGGACAGTCTTGGTGTCCAACTCGACCCAACCGGCGTCGGGCAATTTCACAAAGCGGCTGGTGGCGGCGGCGAGGCGTTGGAGATCGGCGGGCGTCAGCTTCATTCCTTCCTGCTCCCACTCGGCGGAAACGCTGAACCAATCGATGCCGCTCCCCTTGACCACGAGAAGTGGTTTGAGTTGGCGCGGTTGAAGGAAGAGGCGATGAAACGCCGGGTTGCCTAAATACTCGGCCGCATCCGGCTTGTCCGGCCAGGCGCGGGCCAGGTTGGTGAGAAAGCTCTCATTGGCATCGCCGATCCAAAGGCTGGCTTCAGGAGTAAACCAGTCGAGCCGGCGCAGCCAGGTTACGGCCGCTTCCAAACGAGAATCCTCCAGGACTTCGGGCTTATCAGTTCGGGACGTTGTCGCATCATCGCGCGTCCATTCCTGCCCGGTCCAATGCCAGACGCTCTTGTCCCGCTCACTATGCGCCAGGAGCCGGAGCCGGACCGTGTCGTCGCTTAATTCAAATACAAAGCGCGGGACTGCGGAATGAGTGACGCAGAGCTGCTCCCAATCGACCCCATTGTTGGAATGATTTCGGCGCAGTTGGGTGCGCAGGCGATGACTCAGCTTATGGACAGGAATGGAGGGCGATTCGTTCCAGAATTCCAGAAGCGTCGGCGGCGGAACATTGCGCAAGAGGTAGAAAGTCTGATTAATGAGCGCGAGGGCCGGGCGGCCGGCGAAGAATTTTGCTCCGGCCAACGGATGCGGCTGGCCGTCGGGCAGCAGGATGCGGTGGGTAAAGGAAAGTTCCTTGTCACCGTTCTCCAAGTGCGGAGCCAGCGCGACGATTTGGCCGTGGAATTGCAGATAGTGCTGCTCCAGCGCCAATCGTTCCACCAAGCCCCAGCGCGTGAGCCATTGCAGCAGGTCCAGCCCGGTGAGAGTGAGCGAATCCGCGTCGCTTTCCCCAGCGTAGGTTTCGGCCAGCCACTGAATGAATTCCCAATCCATGGGCGCGAAAAGTTCCTGCTCGTGCGTGGCGCGAGTGGTCAATTCGATGATCTCGGAAAGCGGCCGAACCTTCTCGCCAGTGCGCGGACGGAAGAGGCTGAAGCGGACATTGAGCGCGTGGAGGGCGGGATGATCGGGGGCGGGTTGGATGGTGCAAAGGACCCGGAGTGAAGCGCGCGGGCCGTCGAGATGAGCCGGAGCAGGAGGGCAGATCCAGTTCTCCAACTCATTAAGTTTTTGCCGCTCTTCTTCGGCGCGCTCCAGTTCGGCGAAGCGCGCGATGTTGGCATGAGCCGTGAGCTCGGTGGGCAGTGGGCGGCTGGAGCGCAGGAACAGCATTGCGACTTCTTCAAGCCGCACCGTTCCCTTGGCGGCCATCAATCTCGGCCACCAGTCGGGCCCGATAAAATCTTTGCGCGAGAGCGAGAGCTTCTCGAAATAATCTTCGAGCAACAGCCAGGCCCGCTGGGAGTCGGCGCAAGTGGAGAAGAGGCGCAGAACGTCTTCGCGTTCGGCGACCTTGATTTTTGAATCGGCTAATTCCCGGCGCAAGTCCGCCTGGGCGCCATAGGTCCGGGAAAGGACCGTGTGATGGGCGTCGTATTTGGTGGTGCTGCTGGCCAAACGTGCAGCACGGACGTTTTTGCTCCCGAGTTTCGACATGTTCAATGGTGCATTGAGATAGCGGCGTACAGTTTCGTCACAGAAGGGCGGCAACGGTCAATGAGAAAGAGAAGTTTTACGGACGCTCCAAGTCGAGAGGTGGAGAGAATCCGGGGAAAATTATCAAGACTTGTCTCACAAAAGGGCAGACAAATAGGCATCGAGCTGGGCCGCCACAGCTCTATTAGAAGTGATTTTTGGCAAGAGACGGCAATTCTTACATCGCGAAGTGGGGGGAGAACCTAACAAGACGACACCCCCATCTACAGACTCAAGTAGTCCCTTCCGTTCTACACTTCATTACCTTTGTTTCCTTCTGTAAAACTCTTTCGGCCGGAGGGAGGAAAAAAAATTCACAGAAGGTAACGAAGAGAACGAAGGAGGGTGGAGACAGCCGTTTGAGACGACAAGGCTCACGGTAAATTGTCCGCTCCCAAAACAGATTCGACAAAGTGTTCCGATGGAAACTCTCGAAAAGTGTTCCCTCCCTTTCAACCTCCGTTACCTCTGTTTCCTCCTGTAAAAAATCTTTTGTTCCCACCGGCTCCGAAAGAGATTGCCTGGATAGCGAACGCGGGCGAAATATAGGTCCGCAATAATCTTTAATGGGCCCATAGCTCAGCGGTTAGAGCAGGCGACTCATAATCGCTTGGTCCTCGGTTCAAATCCGAGTGGGCCCAAACCTCTTACGAATAATAATAATTCTGTCTGTCCGGCCGGCCAATCCAAGAGAAGGTTCTCGGCTGGCGTCCGCTGGAGAATTAACAAGCGAGCCGTTAAATGGCATATCGCACTCGGCGCACAAAAGCGCCAGCCCCGTCGTCTCGCCAAAGTAGGAATTGAATTTTATCCTTGCGTACTTTTCCAAAATCAAAGGTTAAGCTCTTGGCATCTTCCCCTTGAATGTGGTTCGTCTCTTTATCGACGATCTTCGCATTGGCCCGGATGGCCAGCCCTAGAGTGGCGTCGCCGAATTGGTTCGTGAGAATCTCTTTTAATTGATTGCCACTGTGACCCCTCAGCGATGGTCGTCGGCGTTTCGCTGGTCGCCGTGGTTTTGCTGGTTTCTGCGACTTCGATTTGGTCTGACGCTTCATATTTAGTGCTGCTTTGCTTGATATCCACGGCGTCGCCGCCGGAACTGCAAAAGGGAACTCGCTCTTTCATGCAGCCGACGCCGGCCGGAAAGCCATCTTTTTCGTAAGAGCCTTAAATAAGTTGAAAGTCTGCTTTATCCGCCGCAGACTGTGTTTGTGTCCCACTTACCTTCACCAATCCCGGTGACCGTTAAGAGTCCTGTTTTAACTGCTTCGGAAGGCGGATTTACATTCACCTGACGGAGAATTTTGGGAGGACCGGCCACTCATTCGCACCATCCGACTGCCCCGTCGGTCAAGGTTCCGCTGTGATGGCGTTGAGGGTTGGCCCTGTCCCGGTTCTCCGGGAAATAAAATCGAGGGATTCAATAGCTACATCCGGGCGCTCGTTTTCCCAGGTCATCGCGAAGTATCGCATGCGAGTCTTGTCTCGCATGTCGCCGACCCAAGCCACTTTGGTGTTTCTGGCCAGTGCCTCCTTCGAGTCCCGCGCTAGTACGAAATCGCGCACGTGTACTCCGTAGAGAATCGGGATCTCCGTCTGCTGGCCGTCGGCATAGTGAAGCCGATAGAGGGCGACCTGCGTCCCTTCCTGATTCTTTGGACCCGAGGCGGCGTGCAGAAAATGGAGACGGCGACACTTTTGCGCAATGGGAATGCCGAGGATCTCTCCAGGGTGGCTTGCATCGGCCTGGTCGTTTGCCAGGTCAAGCGAGCCCCTGAGGTCAAATTCTGCTGCGAGAGCTTCCCATCCCGGCACTTCGTCCGTCTCATCGGTGTAGAACAGGGAGAGATCCAGGTGGGTCGCGGGAGTTCTGGGACCGCGCTGAGAAAGATTGCGGGCTTTCAGATTATCCACGGCGGCCTCAGCCAGCCGGTTCAATCGTTGGTTCAGCTTCGACCGATTCCTATACGCCAGGGCAGGGAGAGTTTGCTGGTCCTTCCAGGGTCCGGAAAGCTCGATGGCTTTGGTATAACTCTGCAGGGCCTCTTCCAATCGGTTGGTTTTCTCGAGCAACAACCCCTTGTCGTTCCAGAAGCCCGCCTTGGTTGAGTTCATACTAATTGCGCGATCCATTGCGTCGAGTGCTTCAGGCAATCTCCCGAGATGGTTGCAAAACTGCGCTCGATGCCACCAGGCGTCCGGTTCCTTCGGGGACAATCCCACGCCGCGCCGGCTTTGCCAGTCCGCGCTGGCCAAGAGGCGCGGACTTTGGGACGCGTCGTTGGTTAGCGTGATGTAGGCGAGGCGGGCCTGGGCCAGTCCGTTGGTGGGCGACAACCACACTGCTTGTTGCAAGCTATCCAAAGTGGATTGCTCAATCCTTTGCTCCACGAGCTGCGGCACCGTAAACAAAGAGCCGGGCGAAATCTTGCGAGAGTTATTTTCCGCAAAGAACCACCTGGCCCATCGTCCTGCTTCTTCCTCATCGGAAACCTGCGCCAAGCTTTGTCGCAAGCGACGCAGTTCCTCGAATGGCACGGACTGGTTCGCGTTCCGTTCATCAATGCGCTGCCCTCCCACGGCTTCCGCCCAAAGGCCCAGCCGCGGGGGCACCGAATGGCTCAGCATCGGCACTTCCCAGATTTTTGCCGTGCTATCGTCCGAAGCGGTCAGTACCCAACGGCCGTCTGGACTGAACTCCGCGGTATGCACCCGCGCCAGGTGTCCCATGGGTTCACTCAAAAGTTGGCCGGAGGCCACGTCCCAAATGCGCGCGGCTTTGTCGAAGCACGACGTCACCAGGCGCTTCCCGTCTGGACTAAATCGGACCGAGTTCACGCGTTCGTTGTGCTTAAGCGGCGCGGTCACGGGCTGCCCCGTATGCGAATCCCACAGATGGGCCGCGTTCCCCGACGCGAACGCGACCAACCGCCCGTCGGAACTGAATTGAACGGATTTAGTGCTATACGGTTCCTCAGCATGACGGAGGGTGTGCAGCAGTTTGCCGGTTCTGGCCTCCCAGATTCGGGCCGTCTTGTCCCGGGAGATAGTGACTAGCCGTTGGCTGTCAGCGCTCACGTCAGCCCCGATGACTTCGCCATCGTGGGCAAGCGGTTCGGTCAAAGGCTTCCCGGTCCGCCAGTCCCAAAGGCGCGCCGTCTTGTCGGCTGAAGCCGTGACTACCCACTGTCCATCCGGGCTGAAACGGGCGAAGCTGATTGGCTTGGGATGGAATAATTCGCTGACCACCTCTCCTGTGGCGATGCGCCAAACTTTGACGGGAGTGCGTTGAGGCCCAGCCGTGACCAGGAATTGCCCATCCGGGCTGAAACGAGTGCATTCCACGTTGTTCGTCTCGAAGAAAGGCCCGCCGACGATCTGACCGGTGGTGCTGTTCCAGACGGTTGAGAGTTTAATGCCCGTCGCCACTACCAGCCGCCCGTCACTGCTGAATTGAACGTCGTCTCTCCCCTGACCCAAGGGTGGCAGAAGCGGAACGGACCGTCGCGTGTCCCAGATGCGAACACGATCGTCATCGGAACTAGTGGAACGCCTGGTGGTAGTCGCCACCCGGCCTCCATCCGGGCTGAACACCGCCCGGCGCACCCCAGCGGGATGCTGTAATGATGCGGTGAGCGGTTGTGCGCTACGAACCTCCCAGACCCACACCCCAGGTCCACTGCACCGGGTTAAGATGCGCTGCCCATCCGAACTGAATTGAACGGACTGCACACTCGTATCGTGCCGGAGCGGTTCGGTTAATGGACGTCCGGTGCGAGCGTCCCAAACCCGGGCCGTCCCGTCTTTGGCACCCGTTACGACCTGTTGCCCATCCACTCTGAAATCAACGGAGCCAAGAAAGTTCTCATGACTCATCTTCTCACCGATGGGCTGGATGGTGCCGGCATCCCAGATCATGCCGGTGCTATCGGCCGAGCAAGTGACCAAGGTCTGACCGTCCGGACTGAAACTCGCGGCGGTGATCGAGCCGTTGTGGACCAATTTCGTCACGCGATTCGTGGAAGCCGTGCCCAAGGCAAGAATGTCGAGGGCATTGGGCATGGTAATGAGGCGGCTGCCGTCGGAATTGAATACCGGACGGACTAAACTTCCCGCAGGGTGATAAAGCCTGTGCTCGAAAACAGCCACTTCTGTCCCATCGACGGCATTTAGCACCCGACCTGTGCCGCCGGTGTCGCCGTTCGGAGAAATCGCGATCCATCTCCCTTCTGGACTGAACTTCACAAAATGGACGGGGTTCTCGAGTCTCCCGGTTGGGCCAAGCAATGCACCCGTGACCGCATTCCATTGCTGCATCAAACCATCCGCGGAACCTGTCGCCACCCGTCGCCCATCCGGGCTGAAGTCGGCGCATAACGCCGCGCTTGCGTGCCGGAGCGGCGCCGTGACGGGTTGCCCCGTCTGTGCGTCCCAAATGCGCGCTGTCTTGTCCAAGGAAGCGGTAACGATTCGCGTGCCGTCCGGGCTGAAGTGCGCGGCCGTGATTTCGCCCGCGTGCTGCAACGGCCTGAGCAACGGCTGTCCCGTGCGCCCATCCCAGAGGCGCGCGGTGCCATTCTTGCAAGCGGTCAGCACTCGTTGTCCATCCGGACTGAATTCGGCCGAGACCGCATCGTCAGGAAGTTCCAGTCGAAAAAGCGGGACGCAAAAATTGCGATGGGCCAGGGCGCTGATGATCCGTTCGCCCACCGCACGATTGGTTGGCTCGCGCCGCAGCACTCGCGCCAGATAAGCCAGGGCTTCAGACGGCTGGCCGCTGGTCAAGAGCATCTCCGCCTGATCGAGTTCCAGCCGGGTGACGGTGGCTTGGGCCCGCGCGCGCTGGAGGGCCTCGGCTGCGGCATTCTGTCTGGCCAAACCCAGGGCGGCCATCTCGCCAGCGCGCGCTTTTTCGAGCTGGGTCCGCGCGGCGCGTTCGCGAAGGAAGGACCAGGTGGAAAAGCCCAGGCCCAGAAGCAGAGCGGTTACCACCGCTGTGGTCACCGCAAATGCAGCCTTGTGACGCCGAACCAGTTTCTGGAGCAAATAAACCTGGCTCGGCGGACGGGCCACGATCGGCTCCTGATTGAGGAATCGTTTGATGTCCAACCCCAGCCCATTAGCCGTTTCGTAGCGGCGCGTGCGGTCCTTCTCCAGACATTTCATCACGATCCACTCGATGTCCCCGCGCACCAGGCTGCGCAACTTCGACCCATCGGACGAACGCTCCCGGGCGACCTGAGTGAGGTCTGCGTGAGTCAGGGTGCTCAAACGCGTGGATGGACGCGGGGGCTCGGATTCGCGTATCGTGCGGCGCGCTTCTTCAATTCCTTTCTCAACCAGCTCCTTATTGCTGAAGGGCGGACGGCCCGTGAGCAGTTCGTAAAGCAACACACCCAGGCTGTAGATGTCGCTGCGCGTATCGATATCCAGTCCGGTCACCTCGGCTTGTTCCGGACTCATATAGGCCGGCGTCCCCATGAACTGTTCGTATTGGGTGAAGAGCGTCTTGTCGGTCAGCCGCACCTCGGTGGCCTTGGCGATTCCGAAATCGATCACTTTCGGGACCGGCACCCCGTCGTGCATCGTCACCATCACGTTCGAGGGCTTGATGTCGCGATGGATGATCCCTTTCTGATGCGCGTGCTGGATGGCGTGGCAAATCTGAATGAACAGGTCCAAGCGCGCGTTGAGAGGGAGTTGATTCTGATTGCAGTACTTCGTGATCGCGATCCCCTTGACCAGCTCCATCACGAAGTAGGGCCGGCCCGATTCCGTCGCTCCGGCATCGAGCACGCGGGCGATATTCGGATGATCCATGAGGGCCAGCGCCTGGCGTTCCGCCTCGAAACGCGCTACGACCTGGCGCGTGTCCATGCCAAGCTTGATGACCTTGAGCGCCACGCGACGGCGGACCGGCTGCTCTTGCTCGGCCATATAGACGACGCCGAAACCGCCTTCACCGATCTTTTGCTGCAGCCGATAATTTCCAATCCGATCCCCGGGCTGTTCACCCCCGGACTGGAGCAGGATGTCCGTGATGCCGAGCTCGGTTGGCGCCGGCGGCGCAGGGTTGCCGGAGGGATTTGCCATCACGAGCTTGCGGAGACACTCCACGCACAAGCCTTCCAGGGCGCCCGCCGATAATTCGCCGCCGCATGTTTTGCATTTGGTCGGCAGGCTCATAGTTGGCTCATCATCCTGGTCACCCTTCTTTCTGAGGAAAACTTCTCCAGCAATTACAACAAAACTTCGGCGAGCCGATTGAACTTGGCCAGGCTCCTGCCGTCCGGAGCGTCGGGCACAACCGACGCGTCACCGGAACAAAGCGCATAATTCTTCATCCACCTCGCTGGCCGTGCCCACCGTCTGGGCAATTTCATCGCGAACAAATGCCCGGTAACGCTGACGCATGCGGTGGACCGAAACGGCAATATGATTGGACGTCATTTCCAGTTGGGCGGCGACCGAATCGTATTCCGTCGAGCTGGCGGCGTCAGTCAAAAACTGCTTGAGCAGGTCAAATTGGCGGAGCTTGCCGGCCTTCACGAAATCTTCCTTCAACCTAGCCAGGGCTCGTTCCAGAATCGTAAGACTCCAGCGCCGGTCGTAAGTCATTTCGGCAGTTTGCTCCGAGGCCTCCTCGCGGGCCAGGGCGTGTTCGACGCATTGCGTGTCGTCGAGCGAAACGACCACCACGCCGCCACCGCGTTTCAGGGCGCGCGCCTTATCCCATTCGTCGGCGAGGAAATGGTTAAGGGCTCCGAGCAAATAGGTGCGGAACCGGCCCTTCCTTGGATCCGCGCCCGAGAACGATTTGTTCTTCAGCAATCGGGAAAAAAATTCCTGAGTCAGATCCTGGGCGTCGTGCGAGTTGTGTCCTTTGCGACGGACATAGGCGTAGAGAGGAAGCCAATAATTGCGGCAAAGTTTTTCCAAGGCGAGGTCCGCCTCGGTGGATTCGGATTGCGCCGCCGAGAGCACCACACTCCAGTGCGTCTGGGTAAACTGCGATGCCGCGTTAGGCGCGGAGTCGTCGTTGGTTTCAAAAGTGGCCATGCCTGGAACCTCGCTGGGTTTTGCATTCGACCGAAAACGCGTCGTTGAAGCGAGAAAAAAGGAGAAACCGGCGTGGCGCTTTAGATTTAAAAATTTTCAGAATTCGAATCGCGCCGAACGGCGGATTCCATCAACCCAAACAAGACCCTCACCGGGAGGGATGCAGTTCCGGGTATTGAGGTTAAGGAAGTTTTGGGAGTCCTACTGTGGAGAATGGGCGAGGAAATGCGGGCTGCAGTTATCTGCGAACATCTGCAATCTGCGGTTACTCTATCTTTTTCGACGCGGGCAGGCTGTAGTTGCTGAGCAGCATCGCCATGACCCGTTGTTCGAGTACGGTGAAATCGCGGGCCAACTGATGGAGAAATGTCGCGCGAGCCGGCTCGACTTCGTGGTGGGCGGTGACTTGTGCCAGATGAATGGCGTAGATCAATGCTTCCTCTTGGGTGAACAACAGGCGCAATTCAAAATTTTTGTTCAGGGCGGTAAGCAACTGTTTGCCGTGCGCTTTACTGATACTCTGGCGCGTCTCCACTTCAGCGGCAGGCAGGCCCAGAGCGTTGAGATTAAGACGGCTGTCAGCTTTGCCAAATTCCTCCAACTGTTTGTGGGCCTTGGCGCTTTGTTCGGCGATTTCCTTGATCAATTCCCTGAGCTCGGCCCGTTCACTTTTGATGATGAGAAGTTTGGCGACATTCCTCTCATCCCCGAGCAGGTCGAACAAAAGTGCGTAGCCGTGACTGCCAACGCCGGGAGTTGGGTCGGATTCCCTCGTCGAAGGGGTTGGAGAGGAGACGCAACTCACGAGAAAAAGAAGGGGCCCCGCCAACAATAGTTGCCGGCCCGCCAGCCATTTCGTCATCCAATTCATGAGGTGCGATAATGGGATTGACCTGCCGGAATGCAATCTCTAGTCCTAAACCATGGCTTCTCGACGCCCAACCAAAGTCATCAAACCTTGGACTGTGATGGTTTATCTGGCGGGGGATAATAACCTTGATCCCAACGGCACGGAGGACCTCATGGAAATGAAACAGGTCGGCACCGGGCCCCAATTAAATGTCATCGCCCAGTTCGACAGTGAAAGCGAAGGGCACAAAACCAAACGTTATCAACTGACCAAAAACTCCAATTTGGCCGGTGACGTCGTGGGCACGTTGGGCAAAATCAATACTGGGGATCCCAAAAACCTTGTGGACTTCGTGACCTGGGCCATGGGGGCCTATCCGGCAGAGCACTATTTTCTCGTGCTCTGGAATCATGGCCAAGGTTGGGATGACACCGACATCTTTGCCGGGGAACGTGGTCGGGGCACGCGACGCCCTCGTTCGCGGAAAATAGCGCACGCCCTGTTCAAGACCTCCGTCATGACGGTTGCCAAAGCGGCAGCGGCAGGAAGTGGCGCGGTGGTTCCGCGCGCTATTTTGATCGATGACGATTCCAAGGATTTTTTGGACAACCTGGAAATGAAAAGTGTGCTCAAAGCGATCCATACCAAACTCGGGCGCAAGTTGGATTTGTTGGGGATGGATGCCTGCCTTATGAGCATGCCCGAAGTCGCTTATCAGATGCAGGAGTATGTGGCATACACCGTCGGTTCCGAAGAAACCGAGCCGGTGGATGGCTGGCCTTACGAAGAAATTTTGAGGCAATTGGCCAAGAAACCCGACATGACGGCTGATACTTTGGGCAAGACCGTGGTGGAGAAATATCTGGCGTCCTACAAAGGCCAGGGCGAAGCCGTGACTCAATCACTGTGTGATCTGGCACAAGCGCCGGACCTGGCCGCTTCCATGAAGACGCTGGCGACCGCTTTGAAAGCGCAGTTATCCAATCAGGCGGAGCGCTCGGTGATTCGCGATGCGCGTGACCGGGTGCAATCCTACTCCGTTCTCGACAATGTGGATCTGGCCGACCTTTGCGGATTGATCAAAGCCGGAACACGGGCGGCGACGGTCCGGGAGGCCTGTGACGACGTGCTCACGGCCCTGGGACGTTTCGTTCTCGCCTCCGGTTATCAGGGAGCGGCAATGAATCATTCCAATGGGGCCGCGATTTATTTCCCGACTGTTACCGTTTCTCCGCTTTACGCAGGTCTGGATTTTGCCAAGGAAACGGGCTGGGGAGTTTTTCTGAAGGCCTACTTATCCGCCCTCCGCTCGCGCTGATTTCTAGAATGAAACTCGGTTGTCGCCAACTTTTGGTCATGCCTTGGACGATCCTGCTGGGCCTCGCCTTGGTCGGTGCGGGTTGTTCTTCGACCTCAACTCAAGTGGGGGCCTTTGCCAGAGCGGCCAGCAGTGCCAGTCAAAGCATTCAAAATGCCCTGCTGGCGGCGGACCAATCGGTAGTCGAGCGCAAGCTTTCGGACATCGCGCTTTCCACAAATCGACCGGTGATCAATTCCGATACCTTCAAAGGTTTGTTTGATCCGGCGACCCAACTCCGGCCACGCCTGGCGCTTCTCAAACAGTTGGAAGATTATTCCGACGCTTTGGCGCAGCTGGCCGCAGCCGATTTTCGCAAGGAGATCGATACCGCCTCGAAAAGTCTTTACGGAGCAGTGGGCGGATTGGGCCTGACCTACCACAAAGCCACGGGCGCGCCTCTGCCGTTCACCGATGAGGATTTGAAAATTGTCGCTACGGCGCTCGACGCTGTGGGTGCGGTGATTGTGGAAACACGGAGGCAAAATGCCATCCGCGTTATCGTCGTGAAGTTTGATCCGGCCATCCAAAAAGTGAGCGGCTATCTGGCTCGGGAATTGCCCACGCTTTATTCCGATTTCGTCAAAGCGAACCTGGAAGCGGCCGCCGATGACCTGACCTCGGCTTACAAGCGCGAGGCGCCTTCGCTAAACTATCAAGAACGAATGTCGGCGCTGCGTTCAGTGGGTCTGGCCCGGCAAGCTCCTGGGGCGGCGCCGGCGATGTTCGCCGCCGCGGGCCAGGCGGCGGCAGAAATTGGCGCGGCCCATGGGGCTTTAAAAAAAGCGGCTACCAACCAAAAACTAACCAGCAAAGAGTTGGTGGCTCATATCCAAGCACTGGTGGCTTTCGATGAGTCGGTGAAGGAATTCTACGAAAAACTTAAAGTGAAATGAGCAGCCATGGCACCCAAGAAAAAAAGTCGAGCCGCGGTTCCCCCTCCGGCCCAGCCTGAGCCGTTGCGGGAGAATCTCGGGGAAGCCCTCAATGAAATTCATCAACTCATTGAACTGGCGCCCGATGAGGAGACCGAAGCAAAGCTGCGACAACAGCGACGGATTTATTTTGCGCTATGGGAAGCCGTCATCAAACAGCAGATCGATCAAACAACCCCGGCGTATCGGGAGGCACTCAAAAGCTTGCAAGCAGCAACAAACGCGGCGCAAGAGGCTAAGGTCAATATTGAAAAACTAGCAGCGGTTATAAAAAAGACCGGTGCCGCCGCCCGGCTGGTGGATAAAATTGTTCAAATAGGAATCAAATATTTGACCTGATTATCGGCCCGCGAGACGCTCGCCCAACCCGCACTAGCTTTTTATCCCTACGCTCTCCATGAACCAGCCCGTTTCTCTCCTCCGCTCGAGGCGTAGCGCAGAGTTGCACTCTGCTGTATCGCAGGTTTGTAACCTGCCCGGGCCACCCGCGCGAGTGACGTCCTGCCGAGTGCAACTCGGCGATACAGCAGATTACAAATCTGCGTTACGCTGGTCCCGTTGCGCGCTCATGAAATTAACCGGCATACGCTGGCGCGACTTGGCAGTATTGCTCCTCGCTTTGTTCATCGGCGGCGCTGACGCGGCAGATAACGACGAGGATTGGCCACGGTTTCTCGGACCCAATGCGAACAATATTTCCTCAGAGACGAAACTAATTGAACGCTGGGATACGAATGGTCCGCCGGTTCTTTGGGAGAAAAGCGTCGGTGCCGGATACAGCGCGCCGAGTGTGCGCGGGGATTTGCTGGTGCTGCATCATCGGGTCAAGGACGAGGAAATTGTGGAGGCGTTTTCCGCGACCAATGGGGCGACCCGCTGGCGTCATGCGTACCCCAGTCGATTCGTGGATCCTTACGGATATAATAATGGACCGCGCTGCACGCCGCTTCTTACCAGCAATCGCTGCTATACCTTCGGCGCGGAAGGTCGGTTGATTTGTCTCGATTTGCTGACGGGAAAGCTCGTCTGGCAGCGCGAGACATCGAAGGATTGGGATGTGCCCCAAGCCTTTTTTGGTGTGGGTAGCACGCCACTTTTGGAAGGGCACCGGTTGATTGTCATGGTCGGAGGACAGCTCAATGCCGGGGTGGTCGCGCTCGATCCGGGCACGGGCAAGACGCTTTGGGAAAACGTGGGCAAAACCAATTGGCACGGAGTGACCACGCTCGGCTGGCGCGCCGAGAATCCTTATACCTGGTCGGGCATAGAAAAGTCGGCGAGTTATTCCACTCCTGTGGCCGCCACCATCCATGGTCAGCGTCATCTTTTTTGCCTGATGCGGCAGGGGCTGGTTTCGCTCAATCCCACCAATGGCGCGATTCGTTTCAGTCGCTGGTTTCAATCCTTCGCCAACGATTCGGTAAATGCCATGTGTCCGGTGGTGCAGGATGACCTGGTGCTGATTTCCGCCGCCTACTATCGGGTCGGTGCCGTGCTCCTGCGGGTCAAGCCGGATGGGAAGTCATTCGATGAAGTCTGGCGCATTCCGCGGCATCCCATGGACCGCGACCCGGTCACCAAGGAATGGGTTCCGCCGGTGCTGGAGATTCATTGGAATACACCGGTGTTGGTCGACGGATACCTTTATGCGTTTAGCGGACGCGACGAACCGGATGCCAGTTTTCGTTGCGTCGAGTTCAAGACCGGAAAACTGATGTGGAGCCGCGACGAAAAATGGCAAAAACATCCGCCGCACGGTTCCCAATTTCCCGTATATGGCCGCGGCTCGGCGATTTTGGCGGATGGCAAACTGATTGCGTTGGGCGAGGGTGGAAAACTGGGAATGTTCAAACCGGATCCGACGCATCCTGAAGAAATTTGTTCCTATCAAGTGCGGCAACTGGGTTATCCCTGTTGGGCCGCGCCGGTCCTTTCGCGCAAGCGGCTTTATTTGCGAAGCGAAGATCGCCTGATTTGTCTTAATTTCGCGCGGTAATGGGCGAGAGCCGAGGCTGAATTCAACCCTTTCAGGGTAGTGATTGTTTGGGACACCGACCCAGGGTAGCTCGTTCCTCGCAACCCTGGGCTGAAAGATGCAATCCCTTTGGGATTGTTTGCTGCATGTGGTAGCCCGCGCACCAGTGGTTTCCATTATCCCCAACGGGGATAAAATCAATCAGCCCAGGGTTGCGAGGAACGAGCTACCCTGGGTCGCCGTCAAACAACCCCATCAACCCTGAAGGGGTTGAATCAATCCCACACATACCGTTCGTCAAAGTCGATTTCATACCGCCGCAACAATTGGCGGAACTCGTCCTGAAACGACACCTTGCGGTGATGTTCGTCCTGGGAGGCGATGTAGCTCCGCACCGATGGGATCTGTGAAAATCCGATGGAGAAAATCCCATAGCCGTTTTGCCACGCGAAGTCCTGCAAGTTCGGACTCTTACTTTTCACCCAAAGTGACGAACCACGCTTTACTTCCTTGACCATGCTTGCGGCGTCACAAGTGCGCGACAGGGCACAGAGCAGATGAATGTGGTCTTCCACTCCGCCCACGATGATCGGCTGGCAATCAAGATGGCTTAGAATCCCGCCGAGGTAGCGATGGAGTTCTTCACGCAACGCGGCATCGCGCAGCAACGGTCGCCGGTCCTTGGTCGAGAACACAGTGTGAACCAAAATCTTCGCGAGGGATTGCGGCATGACGCAGGGTGTGCCAGCGACGCGGTTGATTCAACTCTTTCAGAGTTGATGAAATTGTTTGACAGGAACCCAGGGTAGCTCGTTCCTCGCAACCCTGGGCTGATTGATCTTATCCCGTTGGGATAATGGAAACTTTGCAGTCCAAACTCCCCATGCATCAATCCGCCACGGCCCAGAGATCCGTGCTGAAATATTTCATGCCGCTGTCGCACATGGTGACGGCGATAGTTTTTCCGGCGAAATTGCCCCGTAACAATTGCAATGCGGCGGCCGCATTGGCCCCGGCGGTGTAACCGGCGAAGATGCCTTCCTCTCGCGCCAGCCGCCGGGTAGTTGCGGTGGCTTCGGCATCTGTGACGGAGAGAAAGCCATCAATATGTTCGCGTTGGATGAGCCGAAGATCGTCGCGACCGTAACCCGCGCCTTGAAGCAAATGAGCGCAACAACTTTGCAAACATCCGGCAAGAACAGCGGCTCCAGCCGGCTCGACGACGAAACATTTAATGGCCGGGTTATGTTCCTTGAACGCCATGGCACAGCCGGCGAAAGAACCACCTGTGCCCACCAGGTCGCAGTAGGCGTCGAGCTTTCCGCCCGTGGCCCGTAGGAAATCCGGACCGGTATTCAGATAATGAGCGCGGGTATTGGATTCGCGATTGAATTGATCGGCGCGAAAAGCCTGGCGTTCGGCCACCACGCGCGCCGCCATTTCTTCAACGCGTTGCAGATCTTCGCCCGTGACTCGACCGGTGGAATGACCGGGTGTCTGGTCCACGAGAATGACTTCGCCACCCATGGCGCGAGTGATGGCGACGCGTTCCGGAGAGTTTCCTTTCGACATGATTGCGACAAACGGATAGCCCCGCACTGCACAGACCATGGCCAATCCATTACCGGTATTGCCGCTGGTCACTTCCACCACCGTTTGGCCCGGCTTCAACAAACCTTGCCGCTCGGCATCTTCGATCATGAATTTCGCTATCAGATCCTTCTTCGAGCCCGCCGGATTTAGATATTCCAGTTTGGCCAGGATACGGCCGGAGAGACCGCGGCTCAGGCGCGATAGCTCGATGATCGGAGTATGTCCAATAACATCGAGAATAGACGCACCAATGGTATCCGCGGGAATCATGCGACGTCGCCGTTATTTCGGGGCATCAGATATTAAGCTCCTTCTTCACTCTGACAAAGGCGTCGATGGCGAATTTCAGATCCTCGCGCGAATGCGCCGCGGAAATTTGCGTGCGAATCCGCGCCCGACCTTTCGGCACCACAGGAAAACTGAAACCGACGACGTAGACCCCTTTAGCCAACATGGCTTCCGCCACCCGGCCCGCCAGCGCCGCGTCTCCCAGAACGATGGGGGCGATGGGATGGGTGCCCGGCAAAATATTAAAACCCTGCTTCGTCATCTCTTCGCGAAAGAATTTAGTGTTGGCCTCCAATTGATCGCGCAATCCAGTGGATTCGGAGAGAAGTTCCAGCACTTTGAGCGACGCCCCGGCGATGCTCGGAGCCAGGGTGTTGCTGAAAAGATAAGGTCGCGAGCGCTGCCGCAGAAGTTCGATGATCTCGCGCCGACCGCTGGCATAGCCGCCACTGGCGCCACCCAGTGCCTTGCCCAACGTGCCGGTGAGCACGTCGATACGATCTGTGACCCCGTGAAATTCATGAGTTCCACGCCCGCGACGGCCCATAAAGCCCACCGCGTGGGAATCGTCGACCATCACCAGCGCTTGATGTTTTTGAGCGAGGTCACAGAGCGCGGGCAGATTGGCGATATAGCCATCCATGGAGAACACCCCATCCGTGGCGATCAATTTGAAGCGGCATTGGGCGGCCTCTTTCAGTTTCGCTTCCAGGTCGGCCATGTTGTTATTCAGATAACGAAAGCGCTGGGCTTTGCATAAGCGCACGCCATCGATAATGCTGGCATGGTTCAGTTCGTCGGAAATCACGGCGTCCTCAGCCCCAAGCAGGGTTTCAAACAACCCGCCATTGGCATCGAAGCATGACCCATAAAGAATCGTATCTTCGGTCCCGAGAAATTCGCTCAATTTCGCTTCCAGCTGTTTGTGCACGCCTTGAGTGCCACAGATGAAGCGCACCGAGGCCATGCCGTAGCCCCATTTTTCCAGGGCCTCGCGCGCGGCGGCAACCACGGCCGGATGTTGCGCCAGGCCGAGATAATTATTCGCGCAAAGATTCAAGACCGGCTGGCCGTCGGCCACGCGGACGGTTGTGCCTTGCGGCGTCATGATGACGCGCTCCGCCTTCCAGGTGCCGGCGGCGCGAATATCAGCGAGCTGTCCTTGGAGATGTTTTTGAAACGGGTCGGTCATAAAGTTGCCGAAGCCGATTCAGCCTCAGACCCGGGAAACCCGCCAGCCATTTTCGGAGGCGGGAGTGAGTGCCCAGAATGCGGTAGTCGCAAAGTTTGGGCGCCAGCTTTTGGGAGTGCGCCCGTCCTCTGGCGCTTTGACTTTAGCGAAAGACTTTTTGCTGCGGTTTAATTTTGCTGGAGCATTGCTACGCCCCAAGGCAAAGCGGCAGAAGATTAGAAGACTGCCGCACTCCAAGACGCTGGCGCGAGGTGGTGAAAACCTTTGGCCTTGGTCGCAGGGTGTTCTTGGGCTATTCGTTAGGCCATGACCGAGATTGAAACCAACCTTTTGCAGACGCTCTTGGAACTGGAGCGCACGGTGGCCGCGATGCCCAGCGCCAATCCTAAACCTAGTCTCCTTCCGCTCTTTAATCGCCTCGACGAATTGTCACGCCAGTTGCCGCCGGCGACGGATCCTTCCTTGCGCCATTATCTGCAAAAGAAAAGCTATGAAAAAGCGAGGTTGTTTCTGCAAGGACAGGAGGTCGAAAACCAGTCGGGCCACAGGTGAGGCGTTGCCTGGTGCGTGAGGCGTGAGGCTTGTCAGTTGTCAGTTGTCAGTTGTCAGTTGTTTACGCATCACGCATCACGTATCACCTCTTCCACCATGCTTGACGACACCATCGCGGCCATTGCCACGCCTTTGGGAGAAGGCGGACTCGCGGTCTTGCGGGTTTCGGGTCCGCAGGCGTTGGCGGTGGTCGACCGCAGTTTTGTTCCGGTCGGCAAGTCCTCGCTCCCGCCCTCGGCCGCGCCGACGCATACGATTCAATATGGACGCATCGAAAACGCCGGGGCAATCATTGATGAAGTTTTGCTAGCAGTCATGCGGGCCCCGCGGACGTTTACCCGGGAAGACGTGGTGGAGATCTCGTGTCATGGGGGTCTGATGCCCGCCCGTCTGGTCCTTGACGTTTTGCTTCGCAACGGCGCCCGTATGGCGTTGCCGGGAGAATTTACGCGCCGCGCTTTTCTCAATGGCCGGATCGACCTGGCCCAAGCCGAGGCGGTGGCGGACCTGATACATTCCCGGACCGAACTGGCGCTTGCCGCGGCTCATGAACAACTGGCTGGCAAACTTTCCCAGCGCATTAACCGGCTGCGCGATGATTTGGTGAAAATCCTGGCTCATGTCGAGGCGCATATTGATTTTCCGGATGAAGACATTGCGCCCGCCACTCTGGAGCAGCTCGTGCAACGGCTCGAACATGGAGTGGCATTCATGGATGAGCTCTTGCGCACGGCAAATGAAGGTCAGATTTTGCGTCGCGGCATCCGTGCCGCCATTGTCGGCCGGCCCAATGCCGGGAAGTCCAGTCTGCTCAATCAATTGCTCGGTCACGAACGAGCCATCGTTTCGCCCATCGCGGGCACAACTCGCGATACCATCGAAGAAACCGCCAATATCCGAGGGTTGCCCATTGTTTTCATCGACACCGCTGGATTGCGGGACGCAGGGGATGCGCTCGAAGTGGAAGGGGTCCGGCGCAGTCGGGAATCGTTGGCGCGAGCGGAATTGATCCTGCATGTGCTGGACGCCTCTGAACCGCTGACCTTGGCGGACGAACAGCATCTGGCCGAGTTCGCGGCCCGGAAAAAAATTATTATCGGCAACAAGATTGATCTACCGCGCCGCCTGGAATGGAAGGGTGTGACAGAGACTTTGGTTGAGGTCAGTTGCATCACGGGGAAGGGACTGGAGGCGCTGCGGGAGGCCATCAAGGAAGCGGTTTGGTCGGGCGACATCCATGCCGAAATGTTTCAGGTGATGATCAATGCCCGTCATCAGGATGCGCTGCAACGCGCCCGAACCAGTACTGTCCGTTCCCTGGATGCCTTGCGGTCTGGGGCGACCCTGGAACTTGTGGCCTTAGATTTGCGCATTGGAGTCCAGGCTGTGGGAGAAATTGTGGGTCAAACGACCACGGAAGATTTGTTGGACTCGATTTTCAGCCAGTTTTGTATTGGGAAATAACACTGCTGGATCCCGCGGCCGGCCCGGGATAGTCTTCGTGACTTATGTTTGACGTTATTAAATCACAATTGGCCAACGGCGCGGAAAAGCTTGTCCATTTGCGGAGGTTTCTTTGACGTCGCGAACATCAAAAAACGGCAGAGCGAGCTCGATGGGTTGATGGCGGTCGACACTTTTTGGAACCATCGAGAGCAGGCCCAAAAAATTATCGACGAATCCGCCACCCTCCGCCGCAAACTCGATCCGCTGCTGGACGCGGAGAAGAAACTCGAAGATCTGCAGGTGATGGCGGAGCTCTATGAGGCGGAGCCGGAAGCGTCGCACGCCAAACATCTCAAGGAATTGACCGTCGAAATCGACGCTTTCGAGGAACATCTGGAGTCCATCGAATTGGGGGCATTTCTGAGCGGCCCGCATGATCGGCGGAACTGCATCCTGAGCATCAACGCGGGAGCCGGTGGCACCGAGGCGTGTGATTGGGCCAATATGCTTTTGCGGATGTATCAGCGCTGGTGCGAAGGACGCGGATGGACGGTGGAAATTACGGATGCGCTCCCGGGCGAAACGGCCGGCATCAAAAGCGCCACCATGTTGGTCACGGGAGAAAATGCCTATGGCTTTTGCAAGGCGGAGCGGGGGGTCCATCGTTTGGTGCGTATTTCCCCGTTTGACTCGAACAAACGTCGACACACCAGCTTTGCCAGTGTGGATGCCATTGCTGAGATCGAGGAAGAATCCTCAGAGGTGATCATTCCGCCGAATGAACTGATGGTGGATACCTTTCGCGCGGGAGGCAAGGGAGGACAGAATGTAAACAAAGTGGAGACCGCCGTCCGCATTACCCATTTGCCAACCGGCATTGTGGCGGCGTCGCAGGCGCAGCGGTCGCAGGCGCAGAATAAAGCGACGGCGATGCGGATGTTGCTCTCGAAACTTTACGCGCAGCGAGTCGACCAGCAGAAGGCGGAGTTGGAACGTTTTTATGGAGAGAAGGGAAGCGTTTCCTGGGGGAACCAGATTCGCAGCTATGTTTTTCAACCGTATCGCATGGTCAAGGATCTGCGAACGGGCGAAGAAACCAGCAATGTCCAAGCCGTGATGGATGGGGAACTGGATCCCTTCGTGAATGCGTGGCTCAGAGCGGGATGTCCGTTGAAGCGGATGCAGGGCATCAAGGACGAGGAAGAATAACGGGCTCGCGATGAATATCCTCGAGACCATTGTGGCGCAAAAGCGAGTAGAGATAGCGCGTCTTCCTCCGGTCGAGCCCGGACCCGAGACCTTTCGCCTCGCAGTGGAGCGCCATGGTCCGCGACGGAATTTTGTTCAAGCTTTAAAACGAGTGCCGGCCGGTTCGGCGGCATTAATTGCGGAAATTAAAAAAGCCTCGCCGTCGGCAGGAATTATTTGCCGGGATTTCGATCCGGTCCGAATTGCGATGCAATATGAAGCAGCGGGGGCGAGTTGTTTGTCGGTGTTGACTGACGAACGTTTTTTTCAAGGCTCTTTAACCTATCTAAAACAAGTCCGCGAAGCGGTTGCCATCCCACTGTTGCGCAAAGACTTCATCATTGATGAACGCCAGATTGTTGAAGCCATCGAGTGGGGGGCGGATGCGATCCTGCTCATTGTGGCCATCCTGGACGATCAGCAATTGCGCCGCTACCGGGAGCTGGCTGCGGCCGCGGGAATGGCGGTGCTGGTTGAGGTTCATGACGAAGCGGAGCTGGAGCGAGCTTTGTCTTCCGGGGCCGAACTCATCGGGGTGAACAATCGGGATTTGAAGACTTTTAAAGTGGATTTGGGGACTACCGAGCGGTTGGCCGCCCGGCTCCGGGCCGGGCCCAGGTCGGAAACCCGCCTGCTGGTGGCTGAGAGCGGCATCCATCAGCGAGCCGATGTCAGCCGTTTGCTCCATGCGGGGGCAGGTGCTATCCTCGTTGGTGAATCCTTGATGCGCGGAGCTGACATTCAGAGCAAAGTGCGAGAATTGCTTGATGGATGAGTGGTGGAGAACGTGCAGAATTGCTGGTTGAACCCCGGCAGTTTAGGGCAGGAAACGGGAATTGAACGTTTGAAGTTTGTGCTTGCCTAATAATGTCGTGTGGCACGTAATAATCCATGTTCCTCCGTCAGTAAGGAAGGATGAACGAATCCCGATGGACTCCGGGGTTTGAGGGCTGCCGCTGTGCGTTGTCGTGCCGCTGTAAGTTGTCGGTTAGGCGACGACCGCCTTCTCTAATAATCAATGGAAGATAATGGATAACCTTGAACACCGAACGGTCGTACTATGAAAACGAAGTGGCGAAAGGGAATTTTTTTAGGAGCGCTTTTGTTGGCTATGAGTCTGTCGTCAGAATTGACCAAAGGCGGTGGGAATGGGCAGCAGAAGGTCACCATTTGTCATAAGGGACATACGTTGGAGGTGGCCGAACCGGCGGTGCAAGCGCATTTGAATCATGGTGATTCTCTTGGACCTTGCAACGTCACTCCCAATCAGAATCCTTGAACGAATCGATTTGAGTAGCCCTTGTGGCCGGTGCCGCAAGGGCTTTTTTGTCAGTTTAGCCCGGCTTTAGCCCGGGTCCCGTTTTGAACTACGTCTATATCGCGTTGGTGGTGGTGGCCCTGGTGGTGATCGAGCTCTTGATCGGGGGAACACGTCTACTCTTCAGTCTCCCTTCCTACAGTCTCCTGGCCCTGACTTCCATCTTAAGCCTTTATTCGTTCCGCCGGCCCCAGATTGCGGCCAACATTTATTGCCTGATGGCGACCGGCTTTTTCTTCATTTACGTCATTCTGCGCTGCCTCTTCTCGCCGGTAGAATACTTAGCCCGCTCCGATCTCTACATCGTGTTGGGGGCCCTAATGGTCTACCTGCTTTTCGCGTTGATCCTGACCATGCCGAAATACCGGTTCATCTTTGTCATGACGCTCTTGGTCATCGGCTTGGTCCATGTTTCCATTGGTGGCATCCAATATCTCCGCGGCCAGCGCTTTCCGATTTTCGATTGGTTGCAAAAAGCGGATTACGGATTGCGCGCGACCGGGCTTTATATTTGTCCCAACCATTTGGCCGGTTATCTCGAAGTCACGGCCTTGATGGGCATGAGCATCGTCTGCTGGAGCCGCCAAACTTTCTGGCTCAAATTGCTCGCCGCCTACGGCACAATAATTTGTGCCATTGGCATTGTACTCACGGGCAGTCGCGGGGGGTATATCAGCACCTTTGTCGGAGTGCTGGTCTTCGCCGTCCTCAGTTTTCTCGCCATCCGACGGGCCCAACGTCAGCAGATTTGGGTTTCGGCGGTCAGCGCTATCGTCGTGGCCGTTCTCATGTTTGGCAGCATTGCTTTGTTGTTTTCGCGCCATTATCCGCTGCAGGCCCGGGTGGCAAGAATTTTTGCTGGCGGCGGGGATGCCCGGCTCGATCTCTGGAAAGCCGCGGTTGACCAAGCCAAAATGAATCCGGTCGCCGGGACTGGAGCTGGGACGTATCAATATTTGGCCCGCCTCTTTCGTCCCCCGTTCACCCAAAGCGATCCGGTCTACGCCCACAATGATTATCTCCAGCTTCTGGCCGAATATGGAATCATTGGATTCATCGCGGGCGTGGTTTTTCTCTTGTGCCATTTGTGGTGGGGATGGAAAGCGCTCCGTTATTTCGTCACCGATCGGCCCGTCGCCAAGTACCGCCTGCAAAGCGATGCATTGGCCTTGAACATTGGAGCGTTCAGTGTAGTGGCGGTTTATGCGGTGCATTCCATTCTGGATTTCAACCTGCACATTCCCGCGAACGCCATGTTGCTGGCCTTTATTTTTGGGACTCTGGCCAATCCCGGCATCGTCATGCCCTTTGAAACCGAGACTTACGAGAAGACCAGCCATTATCTGAAGCTGGCCCTGCCGGCCTTGGGGATTTGGATCGCGGCCGCGGGGCTTCCCACATTGCCCGCGGAGTTTTTTACTGAAGAAGCACGGGTGGCGGTCAAGGAGGAGCGTTATCAGCAAGCGGTGGAAGCGGCTAACATCGGCCTGGCCGGCGACAAAACCAATCCCTTGCTTTGGCTTTACCTGGGCCAGGCTCAAGCCGGGCTCGGCGAGAATGCCACCAATCAAGCCAATGCTCGTGACTCGTTCAATGCGGCTGTCGATTCGTTCCGCAATGGTCTCAAGTATTATCCCCAGGAACAATGGCTTCTGGTCGGACTCGGTTCGGCCCTCGGCGAACTGGGCCGTTTCGACGAAGCGGAGCCGGTCTTTCAGCAGGCGGTCCATTGGAATCCCACCTCGGCCTACATCCGTACTTATTACGCGACTCATCTCCGGCTCGCCCAAAAATTTCCCGAAGCGGAGGCGCAGTATAAGAAGTCCCTGGAGCTTTACTGGAACCAGGGGGCCTTGCACGGTCTGGAACTGCTGGCCAAGGCCCGCGATTCCAAAGCCGCCGCCCAAGTGCCGCAGTGAAAAGACGGAGCATCGCGTAGCGATGCCCCTTTTCCCTTTTCCCTGTCGACCATCTCCCTCTACAGTGGACCCATGGCTTCGTTGCAATCGAGCAAGCTGTTCCATCAGTTGCCGCCCGCCGAGTTGAAACCACTCCTGACGGTCATGCGCGAATTGCGGCTGGCGCCAGGTCAAGAAATTTTCAAGGAAGGCGATCCAGGGGACGGCGTTTATATCGTTCTAAACGGACAGGTTCAAATCTCCGCCATTGTGGGCACCGGCGAACGCCGGGTCTTCTCGCGCGTGCAGCCGGGGGATTTTTTTGGAGAGATGTCCGTGCTCGATAATCAACCGCGCTCGGCCTGCGCCTCGGCGGACGGGGAAACGATTGTCGGCTTTGTGCCGCGGGAACAGATGGTGGAGTTGCTCACGCATTCGCCTGGGCTCTGCATGACGTTGCTCCAGGAAATCAGCCGGCGCATGCGGGAATTTAACGGGCAATACATCCGTGAAGTCCTCCAGGCGGAACGGCTCTCTTTGGTCGGCCGTTTTGCCAGTTCCATCGTTCATGATCTCAAAAATCCCCTGGCCATTATTAGCATCGCCGCGGAAATGGCCGGCCTGGAAACCGCCACCCTGAACGCCCGCCGCGATTCCGAGCGGCGCATCATGAAGCAGGTGGATCGAATCACGGCGATGGTGAATGATATCCTCGAATTTACTCGGGGACATCCGAACGCTCTCGTCCTGGCTCCCGAAGATTACGCGGGTTTTGTCACCTCCGTGATCGAGGATTTGCGGGCGGAGGTGGCCCACAAGGCGGCTCGCATTGAACTGCCCTCACCGCCGCCGGCGCTCAAACTCGCGCTCGATCCGCCGCGCCTGGCGCGGGTTTTTCATAATCTCATTTTCAACGCCACGGAAGCCATGCCGGATGGCGGGACGGTCACGGTGCGATTTCAGATCCAGGATACTGAAGTCCTCACGGAAATCGTCGACAGCGGCAAAGGCATCGCCCCGGAGATTATCGACCGCCTCTTCGAACCGTTTGCTACTTTTGGAAAAACGACCGGGACCGGTCTCGGGCTTTCCATTTGCCGCCGAATTCTTGAAGAACATCGCGGACGGATCTGGGCGCGTAACGAGCCGGGCGCTGGCGCGGTTTTCACCTTCTCGCTGCCGCGGCGTTAGCCGAAGTGGCGAGTGGCAAGTCACGAGCGACCTGCTCACCCCGGCCCTTCTAAGAAACTCAATGTGCAGTTGTTTGTTTAGGAACTAATTGCATTCCCATGGAGTCAGCGGTTTTTTGCAGGTTTTTGAGTCTGCGAGTCTGGTGCTTTTCCTCGTAGTCGACCAGTCCTTGCCGCACGTAGGCCTCGCCATGCGTGAGCAATCGATAGAGTATTCTGGCCAGTTTATGCGCGGTGGCCGTGACGGCTTCGGCGGCTCCCAGCTTGGCTTTCATTCGCCGATAGTAGGCCCCCAGTGCCGTTGGGCTGCGCTCCAGCGTCGTGGCGGCCACACGCAACACATCACTCAGACGGTTGAGCACCCGGCGGGTTCGACAACTCAAGACTTTGCCTCCGCTGATCCGGTTATCGGGACACAGCCCCAGCCAGGACGAAAAATGCTTTTCCGTTTTGAAGGCACTCAGGTCCGGTCCCACTTCCGTCAGCACGGTCAACCCCACCAACGCGCCAATGCCTTCCACGCTGGTGACGTCCACACCCAGCTTGCGGTAGAGGCAGGCTCGGAGCACTTCATCGATTTTCTTTTGCGGATCGGTTTTGCCCGGCAGCGGCTTGAGCTGCGGATCCACCCGATTGGGTAATTTCTCCATCTCGGCCGCCAAGGCTTGGTCGCACGAAAGGATTTTCCCTTCGTAGAAATGATACAAGTCCAAGGCACTTTGGAGTTGGAAGAGGTGCTCGGCCCGATAATCGCCGATCAATGCCTTTGCCATGTTTTGTCGAGTCGCTTTGACCCGGCGATTGGCCAGGCCGGCCAGCTTGAGGGGATTGCGCTCGCCTTTGAGGATCGCCTCGATGATGGCCAAACCGCTCTCTCCGGTAATGTCTGAGAGAACTTGATGCAGTTGCACATTCATTTGCGCCAGGGCTTTTTGCATGTGCTGGATTTGCCTGCTGCGCGCGCTAACCAACTCGTCCCGATAGCGCAGATAACTGCGGACCACGCAGTAGGGATCGGCCGGACGAAAGGAGCCGCCCAATAGTCCATAGGTGTGCAACCGCTGAATCCATTGGCAATCGAGCACGTCGCTCTTGCGGCCCGAGACGTTCTTGATTTGGCGCGCATTGACCAGGAGTACTTTGAACCCTTCTCGCTCAAGCAACTGGAAGAGGGGAATCCAGTAAACGCCGGTGGCCTCCATGGCCACGGTGGTGATGCGACACTCTTTGAGCCACCCTGCCAGCGCCTTCAGATCGCTCGTGAAGGTCCCAAAACCGCGCACCGGCTTTGGGTCCCGATCCGGCGGAACACTTACCCAGTGTTCACGGAAGCCGAGGTCCACGCCCGCGGCATCGGGGTTGAGCAAGGGCCAGTCTTGTTGAATGGAAACTTTCTGCTTTTGCTTTTTCGTTTTTTTGGATGGTATACGCATAACTGTTATTTTCGGGTTTCGGCCCAAGAATGGCAGTGAAGACGGACAATCTTCTAAACGGGATAGCGCCGCAGGCTTTTACGAGTCTGCGGCGCTTCGCCAATGAATCAGCCGGAATCTTGGGACCAGGCTCTCCTACGGGCACACAGGCTCCATTGGGCGGACGGTCATAGCTCGCCGAAATCCGAAGCCCCCACCTTGGGCGCTAACGCTCTGCCAGGAAAGTTTCTTTCATAATCAGGGCACTCGAAGAGTGCATGAGGCGCTCTCCTCCATCGGATGGAGGCAGGGAGTGGACGCGCGGCCGCCGCTTCGACGCATGCAATGTTGCCCAACGCCTTAACAACGCCCGCCGCGCTCTTCTCCCTCTCCTCCGCTCCGAGCGGAGGAAAGATGGCATGAATAAATTGGCGGGCGCGCAAAAAGTACGCTACCCGCCAATTGTATGATTAACAAAACAACATCCCAAGCCGGTCGGGATTCGGTGACTGGCAAACAATCCCAAAATCCGGCGACTCGAAAGGTTGCCGTCATCAAACTGGCCGTCGATGTCCACGCCGGCAAGTTCAAAGTCTGCCGTCAATTGGGCGATTTGCCCCTTCAGCCTGTGCAATCCTTCACCCCAAAGGACTTTTTGCGATTTGCCGAAAAACAACTAGGCCAAGCCCAGAAGGTGTACTGCTGTTACGAAGCGGGCCCGACGGGCTTCTGGCTGCATCGCAACTTGGTCGAGCTGGGCATCGAAAACCTGGTGGTCGTGCCAGCGCGCCTGGATGCCTATGGGCGCAAGGTCAACGATGATCGCAGTGACGCTCGGGCCCTGGCCTTGAAACTCAGCCGGTATGTCGCCGGAGAAAAGGAGGCGCTGGCCTTGGTCAAAGTCCCCACTTTGGAAGAGGAACAGCGCCGTGCGCTGACGCGGCAGCGGGCCCAGTTTGGCAAGATCTTGCGCAGCCTGGCCGCAATGGGTCGGGGGCAGTGCCTGCTGCATGGGCATCGGCTGGGCGGTCCCTGGTGGCGCAGCAAAGGATGGAAAAAGTGCCTGGATGAATTGCCGGCTTGGTTGATTGAATACCTGGACCGTTATCGACCGACCATGGCCGAAGCCGACAAACAGATTGCGGCCCTGACCAAAAAAATCCGCGCCGCCGCGCCCCCGACCTTGCCGGTGGGGATGGGAGAATTGACTTACGAACTGATCGAGCGCGAAGTGGTCGATTGGAATCGTTTCAAAAACCGCAAGCAACCGGGCAGTTTTGGCGGTTTGTGTGGCGGGGTGAGCAGTACGGGCGAGACCCACGCCGACCTTCCCATCACCAAGCACGGCAACAGCCGGTTGCGCGCCGCCCTGGTCGAACTGGCGTGGCGCATGGTCATCTATCAACCCCAATGTCACGCCGTGGCGCCCTGGCGAGAACGGCTCCGCGCTCATAGTCGCCAGCGCAAACGAATCATTGTGGCCATCGCCCGGCAGCTATTGGTGGATCTGTGGCGCTGGCGCACCGGGCGGGCCACTGCCGAGAAACTGGGTTGGAAAATGACGACTCCCCCCGCGCCAGCCAAAGCCAAAAGCCGATGAAGACATTTCCCACCACAACAGAAAATAAGTGGCGTGGGCCGCAGGCTCCGAGCAAGCTCGGAGCCTGCCCCACGGCCCACGCAAATCAAAAAAACCACCTCCTTGGCGTCTGTTTGGCAGAAGCATTTCTTAGCGTGGATCCCCAAGGGATGGTGGAACACAACACAAGTCACAAAAGCCTTTTACTCGTAGAAAAAACCTAACCATTCGATCGCTATGAACTTTCGGAAACGGAGCGCTGCTCGCCCCGGCCCTGGGACGCCCTTAAGGCTGTCCGTAGGAGAGATTGGGCGCGCTTGTTTCCCTGCTGGACGTAACGGAAATGTCATAATGGACGGAACGACTCCGCGTCGTTCCTGTTCGGATAGCAGGTGGTTGCGACCGGCTTGCATGCGGTCTGCACAACGCAGGGAAAACGTCTCCGATTTGGCAAAAACCTCAAACCATCTCTTGCAACACGATCTCTAAAAATGACCTAGCAACCAAAAAAAGCGCTCGCCAAGCTTGACATCACTCATAGCAGGGCCGGGGGGAGGAGGCTTGTCACTCGTCACTTGTCACTCGCCCCTTGGGCTTTTACCTTCCGCTTCGTGAATCGCATCCGCCTTCTGCCCGAACAAGTCGCGAATCAGATCGCGGCCGGGGAAGTCGTCGACCGGCCGGCCAGTGTTGTCAAGGAACTCGTGGAAAACGCACTCGATGCCCAGGCCACGCGAGTCAGCGTCGAGGTGCACGCGGGCGGGCGCAGCCTGGTTCGAGTGACCGATGATGGCATCGGGATGAATCGAGATGACGCGCTGCTTTGTCTTGAGCGCCATGCCACGAGCAAGATCCAGCGGGCCGAAGATTTGGCGGCTATTGCCACCATGGGCTTTCGTGGCGAAGCGCTTCCCAGCGTGGCCAGCGTCAGTCGTTTGACTCTGACCACTCGCGAACGAGCTACAGACTCACCCGCTGCCACCCAAATCATCATTCATGGGGGCAAGATTGTGGAAGTGAAGGAAGCGGGAGCCCCGGCCGGAACTTCCCTGGAAGTGCGACAGCTTTTCTTTAATCTCCCGGCCCGCCGAAAATTCCTGCGCAGCGAAGAAACGGAATATGCCCACATCCAGCATTACCTGACCCTTGCGGCCCTCGCTTATCCCCAGGTCGCCTTCACCTTGCTCAAGGATTCCCGGCCCGTCTGGCAATTGCCCGCGGTGCGTTTCGAGCATCATCCCGATGCGCCCTTACGCGCTTTGCGCGAACGGATGAACGCTCTTTTTGGGGATGAAACCAAATTGCTCGCCATCGATTTTACCGGCTCGCTCGAGAGTGAATCCGCGGCGCCCCCGGTAGTGGAACCAGCCCCCCAGAATTCGGCCTCGACGCCGGGCCCCGGCCGTCTCCGGCTTTGGGGATTTATTGGGCAACCCGGGGTTTCTCGCTCCACCCGCGAAGATCAGAATCTGTTTGTCAATCGGCGGCCGGTAGAAAATCGCGGGCTGAATTTTGCGCTCATTGAGGGCTATCACACGGCGCTCATGAAAGGCCGTTATCCGGTGAGCTGCCTTTTTCTCGAAATCGATCCGGCCAATGTCGACGTCAATATTCATCCCGCCAAACGCGAGGTAAAATTTCACGATGAACGCGCGGTGCGGCGTCTTGTGGCCCAGGCCGTACGGGAAACGCTCCTGAAATTTCATGGGACAACGATTCCGGCAGCCATTTCTTCCGCGCCTGCTGTGCTGCCTGCCCCCGTGGCGGCGGCCGTTGCTCCCGCGCCTCCGCTGACCAAAGAGTTTCCTTCGTTTACCCCTCTCACAGGCACTCCGTTGACGACAACTTTCCGGCCGGTTGACCGTCCCTTGAACCCACTCCCGGCGCCTGACCTCCCATCAGTCGCAACCTCTCTAAAATCATTCAAGCCGGCGGCCAGTAACTCTCCTGCCACTTCGGTCGCCTCGTTGCCTCCAGAGCCTGCGCGAGTTCCGGGCGCTCCGGAAACTCATCCACTGCTGAATATTCCATTGCGCCTGGTGGGAGTGATTGGCCGGTTATATGTCGTGCTGGAATCCGATCGCGGCCTGGTTCTTTTGGATCAACATGCCGCGCACGAACGGGTTTTGTTTGAACAGATGTTGAACCGGCTGGAATCAGGGACCGTTCCATCGCAACGATTATTGTTGCCGGAAACCGTGGAGCTCTCTTTTCGAGATGCGCAATTCTTGCGCGAGAACCTCGCGGTCCTGACGCGGCTTGGTGTGGGCCTGAACGAATTCGGGGAACGAACCTTTCTCCTCGACGGTCTGCCGCCAATGGTCAAGGTGGCGGATCCGCGCCGCTTTGCGCTGGAATTAATCGATGAACTCAAGGCTGCCGGTCTGCAGGTGAACTCCCAACGATTGGGCGAGCACACGATTGCCAAGACCGTCTGTCGTCACGCTATCAAGGCCAACGATCCGCTGTCGGGTCCCGAGTTGGAGAACTTGGTGAACGACCTTCGCCAATGCGCCATGCCGTACACCTGTCCGCATGGCCGCCCCACACTTATCGAAATGAACTATCGCGAACTGGAAAAGAAATTTGGACGTTCGCAGTGAGGCGCCATACCGATCGAACTTCGTTGCTCTGCGGCGCAACAACTCGCGCCGGCGTCTTGGAGCGCGGTGACTTGTCGCCGTACCAGGGCCAGACTCCAACCTCTCCTGATCCTCAGGCGCTGAACGCGCCTTGGCCGGCTGACAAGTCAGCCAGCCGCTCAAAGCGCCGACAAGTCATCTCCAAAAGCTGGCGCACTTCCAATGCTCCGCGCTTCGGTTTATCCGGTTACAAATCTTTCACCCGCTCGTAATTGCCGCGGGACGGGACTTGGCGGCAATCTCGAGTCCAACAACGAAAGCATCACCTTATGAATGACAATAATCCCACGCCATCCCCTGACTCCTCTCCCTCGCCGGAGGCGGGCTCCGCTCAGCCACCCAACTCTCTGCCAACCGGACACTGTCGTTTGGAACCGCTCTGTTCTGCGGTTCATCATGGAACCCAGCGGGCCAAGGCGGCCGCCGAACAGGCTTTGCCAAAAATCAAATCGGCCGTCGCCGGCGCGACTTATTGGCTCGGATTTGGAGCTGCTTTCGCTTCTGTCTTCTCTTATACCCTGGCCAAAGAATTGGCTCCGGAACGGTTTAAGGCAGGATGCCGCGAGGGAACCAAAGCTGGTCGACGAACCGCTGAGAATCTAGCCTCTCAAGCCTGTTCGCCAGGTGAAACATCTCCGCCGGAGGAGCATTCCTCAGCTGCAACACCACAGCCCGGTTCGGCCTAAGCTGGAAAAGACCCCAAAATCCAAAATCTAAAATCCAAAATGGTCTAGCGCGGTGGTTTTGGCGGGCGTTTGGTGTCGCGAATAAAGATGTCGAAAAGCAGCCAGACGCCACCCGCCGCGGCGAAAAGAAAACAAAGTATCGCCAGTCCGGGATAGCCAAAGATTTCAAAGGTGGTTCGGACCTGCATGAGCAGCGCCGCTCCCACAATCAGGGCGGCCAGCACGAGTCCGGCAGCGATGCGATTGGCAACTTTTTGAAAGCCGTCCAGCAGCTGGAGGGTATCATCCGGGTGGACTTTGAGTTCCATTTGCCCTTTGCCAATCGCGTCGAAGACCTTGTTGACCCGAGCCGGCAATTGGCCGACGAAATCTTTCATCTCCAAAATCGAGCCCAGCAATTTCCCCGGGGTCAAATCCCGGCGCATGCGTAGATGGAGAATGGCGCTCACGTGACGTCGAATGGCCGCGTTCGGATCGAAGGTCGGTTGGAGGCAAGTGCCAATCTGGTGCAGTTGCAATAAGGTCTTGCCCAGCAGGGTGAGTTCGCTCGGCACAAATAGTCCGGTCTGTCCCGCAACATGGGTTACTTCCAGAAGAGCGCGTCCCACGTCGATTTGGTGGATAGTATTATCCTGCATCTCAACCACGAGAGCCCCCACATTTCGTTTAAAGGCCGGTTCATCAAAGCCATCTGCGGTTTCACTCATCTGAATGGCGACGGTGGCCGCGTCCTCTCCGCGGCCTTCGCTGACAGCCAGGAGAAGTTTTATTAAGTTTTCCTGCATCCCGGGCGCCACTCGGCCCACCATTCCGAGATCCAACAGGCCGATGCGACGATGTTCGGTCAGACGGATATTGCCCGGGTGCGGATCGGCATGAAAAAAGCCGTCGACTAGAATGCCTTTGAGGTACGCGTGAAACAGCTCGTCCGCGAGTTGGTCACCCTCCAATTCCATGCGAACGACCGGACTGATCTCCGTTATTTTTTGGCCATGAATATAAATCATGGTCAAGACCGCGCGCGTGGAATAGTCGACGATGGGCTCGGCGACGCGGATATGAGGAAATTCCCGAAGATTCTCCGCGATGATGGATAGGTTATTGGCTTCGCGCTGGTAATCGAGTTCCTGGACGATGACTTTCCGGAATTGTTCCACTACCTGGACGAAACGATGACGCCGGCCAACGTCGGTGTGCGTATCAACGAAATTGGCCATCTCATCCAACACCTCGAGATCTTCGGCAATCTGCTTGCGGATATCGGGCCGCTGTACTTTGACGGCGACTTCGCGGCCATCGCGTAAAATGGCGCGATGAACTTGTCCGAGCGAGGCGGCCGCAATTGGTTCCCGGTCGAACTCGAGAAAGGCTTTGGAGAGGCGCACTCCCAGCTCGGTTTCAACGATCTCCTCCACCTGTTCGTAGGCAAACGGCTCCACGTTGTCCTGCAGGCGGGCGAGAGCTTTTAGATAACTTTCCGGCAACAAATCAGCCCGGCTGGAAAGGAGTTGCCCCAACTTAATGAAGGTGGGACCCATCTTTTCCAAATCCGCCGCCAGTTCTTCGGGACCTTTGCCTTTCTCATCGAGCGCCTCATCCTCTGACTTCAACTCACTGACTTCGGATAATTGTCGGAAAACATCCGAGCGTCCGTGCCGCCAAAGGAGGCGGGCGATTTCTTTGTAGCGCGGAAGATGTTTGGTTTTAAAAATCATGAGTTAAAGCGTGGATGATGCCTCCACCGCAAGAGCCACTGCTGTGCCAAGGCATTTCGACTTCAGCCGAGGCGTCAATTCCGCGGGTGAGTAAGATAGGACCATTGCATTCTGCGAATTAGACCCCGGCTGGGTTGCAAAACGCTTGATTGGGGAAGGGGCACCGTTGGTTAAGGCTTGCGCGCTTCCGGGTTCAACGTTTAAACCAATCAACGCTCCACGCGCGCTCACTCATGAAAGCCCTCTTCATTCACGCGCACTACGACGACTACGAATTCACTGCGGCCGGCACTTTTGCTTTGTGGCAAAAAGCGTTAGGTAAATCCTTTCATGCTAAAGTCCTGGTCTGTACCGACGGCAAAGCGGGCCATCATTTCCTCACCCGGGAAGAGACCGGACGCCGACGCTTGAAGGAACAGGCCGCGTCGGCGCAACGGGGAAGTTACGAGTTCGAATTGCTTCGCCTGCCTGATGGCCAGCCGCCCCGCGAAGCATGTCTTCAGGTGACGCCCGAGCTGCTGGCGGCGCTTTGGAAAGCCATCCGCGATTACGAACCGGATTACCTCTTTTGTCCGCCCTTGGCCGCGGATCCCCTGGCGGGAATTCATAATGATCACGAGACCATCGCTGACGCGGTGCGGCGCGTCGGTTATATGATTAATGTGCCCCATGCGTTTACGCCCGAATATCCGGGGGACGAAACCAAATCCCAGCCTTGCCGCGTGCCGGTAATATTGAATGTCTATGATGGCTATATGTTTGGGACCAACTCTTGCGATCTGATTGTTGATGTGGAAGAGATGTTCCCAGCGATCTGCGAGATGAGCTGGTGTCATCAGTCACAAATTGCCGAATGGTTGCCCTGGGTAGGGCGACATCATCTGGCACCCCCCAAGACCCCTGGCGAATGGGCGGACGCCTTGCGCGCTCGTTTCAATCGAAAGAATCGTGAGCTGGGCTTACGCACCCGGCGCGCCGTGGAAGTCTTTCAGGTGACCGCCTGGGGTCTGGTGCCGACTTTAGGCGAATTATTGGGAGATTTTCCGCCGTTGCTGACCCGGTCGTCGGCTTTGGAAGCCCTGGGGAAACGGCTGCAGCGTTGGCGGGGAGCTTGAAGTGGCCAGGCCGTCCCTATCCTATTGCACCAGAACAAAATCATTGCGCAGCCAAGTCGGATTATGGCTTGATCCCGCCCGGCGAATCACTGCGAGCTGACTCAATTTTGACCGGAGTGAGGCAGGTAATTTGCCCTGGGTCGTTCATTCATGGAACGTCAACGTCTGCGCATTTTTTATTCGGGCCGCGTGCAGGGAGTTGGATTCCGCTACACGGTCAAGACGCTGGCGACTGGTTATGAAGTGACCGGCGGAGTGCGCAATCTGGCAGATGGGCGGGTGGAACTGACGGCTGAGGGATCGCGGCCGGAACTGGTTGAATTTTGCAAAGCGATCCAAGACTCCGAGTTAAGCCACTTTATCCAAAAAGAAGAGACTGAATGGGCCCCGGCCAAAAATGAGTTTCGCGGTTTTGAGATTCTTCGGTAAAATAAGTCGGAAATGAAATACGCGGTCATCGCAGATATTCACGCCAACATGGAGGCCTTCGAGGTCGTCTTGGCGGATGCGAAGGAACAGAATTGCACGCATTACTGCTGCGTGGGGGATGTGGTCGGTTATAACGCCAATCCTAAAGAGTGCCTCGATATCGTCCGCAGCATGGGCATGCCGGTGGTCAAGGGTAATCACGACGAATACTGTTCCAGCGAGGAGGATTTGGAGGGCTTTAACCCGCATGCAGCCGAAGCGGTCAATTGGACCCGCAAACAACTCAGCGCGGAGGACCGCGAATGGTTGCGCGAATTAAAATACGTTCGCCTCGTCGCCAGTTTTTCCATGGTCCACGCCACCCTCGATGGCCCGCAACGTTGGGGCTACGTCTTTGACAAGCTGGCCGCCGCCGCCAGCTTCACTTATCAAAACACCGCCGTTTGCTTTTTCGGCCACACCCATGTCCCGGTGGCGTTTGTGCGCGATAGCATGGTGCGAGGAGGGACTTACTCGAAATTTCGCGTCGAACCCGGCAAGAAATATTTTGTCAATGTCGGCGCCGTCGGCCAGCCCCGCGATGGCAACCCGAAGGCAGGCTATGTCATTTATGACATGGACGAAGGAACCATCGAATTGCGCCGGCTCGAGTACGACATCCACAAAGCGCAAAAAAAAATCGTGGCTGCCGGTTTGCCCCAACGGTTGGCCGATCGCCTGGCGGTCGGGAAATAAGAGCAAAGCGCCGAACGCAGGGCCCCTTCTCCCGGAACGATTTGGTTCAACCACGAATGAACACGAATCGACACGAATGGGGTTGGCTGAAAAACCTGCCTTTATCCGTTCTGATACCCACCGGTTGGTGGGGCGCCGCCGCCTCAGCAAACACCGGCCAGACGCCTCATTTCATTAGTGTGCCTTCGTGTCCATTTGTGGTTGCAACAACTCTCAACTGCATCGTTCCGGCGCTCGGAGGGTGAAAATTCTCATCCTCAAACCAAGTTCCCTGGGTGATGTCATCCAGGCCTTGCCGGTGCTCCGCATGTTGAAGCGTCGATTGCCGGAGGCGGAAGTTTTTTGGTGGTTGGAAAATTCCCTGGTGCCCCTACTCGAAGGGGATCCGGATCTGGCGGGCATCGTCCGGTTTGATCGGCGCCGTTGGAGTTCGCCGTGCCATTGGGATGAACTTTGGCAGAGCGTTCGTGGGATGCGCGCCCATCATTTCGACTGGGTGATTGATCTGCAAAGCCTCTTGCGCAGCGGCGCCTTCGCCTGGCTGGCCAACGGTGGCTTGACCGTCGGCTTGGACGACGCTCGAGAAGGCGCGCGCGGGTTTTATGATGTGATCGTGCGCCGACCTTCCTGGCACACCCATGCCGTCGATTGGTATTTGCAAGTGCTGCCCGCGCTCGGTGTCCCCATCGATTGGAATTTCGAATGGCTGCCCGCGCGCCCCGCGGTGATGGCTGCTTTGCGCCAGCGATGGAACCCATCTCGGGGCCGTTGGCTCGCACTGCAGCCCGGAGCGCGTTGGGAAAATAAACGCTGGCCCGTCGAATACTTCGCCGCATTGGTTCGCGAATTGTCCGGCGAGTTTCCGGATGTCCGTTTTGCCATTCTCGGAGGTGAAGCGGATCGCGCCCTGGGCCAAACCATTGCCGCAGCCGCACCGTCGCATTGCCTTGATCTGACGGGGCAGACCTCCTTGTCGGAAATGGTGGAGTGGATTCGGTTCTGCGAATTGCTCGTAACCAACGACACCGGACCGATGCATGTGGCGGCGGCGCTAGGCAAGCCCATCATTGCTCTGCTCGGTCCCACAGAACCGCGGCGCACCGGCCCCTACGGACAGTTGGATCGCGTGTTGCAACTGGCGCTCCCGTGCGTGCCTTGTATGAAATCTGAATGTCGTTACGAAAAACCGTTGGAATGTTTGCGGGCGATTCTCCCCGCGCGCGTCCTGGCACAGGCGCAGCAGCTTGTCCGCTCGATGCCGAGGGGTTGAATAGGCCGTGCCATCATCGCGTCGATTGAGCGCGCCGTCCCAGGCTGAATCAGCAGTTTGTTTTGCTGCTTGCCACGTTGTGGCGTCTGCCTAATTTGCTCGAATGAGAATCCTTTCGTTTACTCTTGGCCTCTGGGTAAGCTCGCTCCTCACGGCGGCGGCGCAATTGAGTGTTGAAGTGGTGGCGGACCAGGACCAATACCTGCGCGATGAATCGATCCCGATAAAGGTTCGCATCACGAACCGGTCCGGTCAGCCTTTGACCTTGGGCACGGATACTGAGTGGCTCGTCTTCTCGGTGGATTGCGTGGATCGACCGACCGTGGCGCGAACCGGAGAGCCGGATATTCTGGGAGAGTTTACCGTCGAGTCATCCCAAGTCGGCACGCGCACTGTGGATTTGTCTTCCTGCTTCGATTTCAGTCAGCCGGGCCGATACTCCATCACCGCCACGGTTCGGATAAAGAAGTGGAACGATCAAATGAGCAGCCGTCCGAAGATGGTTGAAGTGGTTCGCGGCACCCGGATTTGGGAACAGGAATTTGGCGTGCCGGTGGAAGGGAGCGCTCCGGAGACGCGCAAGTTCGTGTTGCAACAGGCGCATTATCTGAAGCGACTCGAACTCTACGCCCGCATCTCCGATGCCGCCGATCAACGGGTCTTTCGCGTGTTTCCGCTCGGCGTGCTTGTCTCCTTCAGCAAGCCGGAAGCGCAGGTGGATCGCAGCAGCCATTTGCATGTCCTTTTTCAAACCGGGGCGCGGGCCTTCGCTTATTACGTGATTGATCCCGATGGCCAGGTGACGGTGCGCCAAACCCACGATTATGCCGGCTCTCGCCCGGTGCTGCGAGTGGGTGATAAAGGAACGATCTATGTGGCGGGCGGAGCGCGCCGTCAAACCGTCGGCGATGTTCCAGCGGCGGCGGCGCCGGGGATCTCCCTCACCAATCGTCCGGTGTCGGTGCCGGAAGTTCCGGCGACCAACGCGCCGCCCAAGAAATCGAAGGATGCCAAGTCAAAATCCAAATAGGGCTTTCCGATGTCTCCTCAGTGGCTTGCTGGCCGCGGCGTGGTTGTTCTTCACCGCCAGCGGCTCAGGTCAATCGTTGCACTTTCAATTGCGCAATGGCGATCGGGTGACGGGGGTGGTCCTGGTAGAAACTCCCCTTTACGTCACCATCACCAATGCCGTGGTCGGCAAACTCATTTTGCCCGTTGCGCAAATTGAAAAACGGGAGCCGGTGCTGGCGGTCCCCATCATTCCGTCCCTGGTCGCGACCAACAAACCGGTGGCAACAGCCGTGGTTATCCCGCAAAAGAAATTGGATGACCTCAACGCCGCGTATCTCGCCGGTCAAATCTCGGCTCTCGAATTTCATCGTCAGCGCGCCTTGTTGATTAAACAGACCGGCGAAGGCGTGCCGGCGACTGCCGTGGTGAATCCGGCCATTCTCGCCAAACCGACTCTGCCTCCGGGGCCGGCGGCGCCCAAGAAAGCGGTGCGGCAAATTCACGGAGAACTGTTGGCCGGTGCCGATCTGGCTTTCAGCACGAAGGACCGCCAGCTCTACACCGGCCGGCTGAAGCTCAATCACTCGGAAGGTCGTTTGCGGAACGCTTTGGATTATTCATTCACCTACGGCATGTCAGATGGCGACCTCACGGCCAACCGCATGGATGGTTCGATCAAAAGCGACTATGATTATGCCATCCGCTCCTATGTTTACAACCTGGTCGCCGCCGGCTACGACGAAGTTCGTAAGATTGATTCTTATCTGCAAGCCGGACCCGGGGTAGGTTATCACGCGCTTAAGCTGACCAATTTTCTGGCGAGCGCCGAGACCGGGGTCAATTATCAGGAACAGAATTTCAGCTCCGGCATGGAAACGGACTCCATTTATTTCCGGCTGGCGGAACTCTGCAAATGGACCATCACTCCCAAGTTTTCTCTCGACCAAAAAGTGGAATATTTCCCGCAATGGAATGACGCGCGGGAATACAAGCTCCGCTTTGAAGCCAACCTGCGTTACTGGCTGCGCAGTAATCTTTCCCTCAATCTTACGGTGATTAATCTGTATGATACGCGGGTGGCGCTGGGCGTCGAACCGAATGACTTGCAAATCCGCTCCTCCATTGGAGTCAAATTTTGAGTACCTGTTTAGCGGCCTAGCTTTCTGGCGGCGTCTGGCGCAAAGGGCCTCTGTCGGCTTCCTTTTCTGTATTTGTTCCACCTTTCTGGCGGTTGTTGAGCTCCCGGTGGCGGGAGGCGAATCTCCGGGAACGGATTTAAGGACGGAACATTTCCTCTTGCATGTGGAATCGCTTCCTGCGGAAGAGACCGGCCAGTTTCTCGAGGCCGCCTACATGGAGATGAAAAAATTTTTTCGCGGCGTGGAACCGGATCGCAAATTGCAGGTTAAAATCTACGCCACCCGGGAGCATTATCAAAACGAGATGGATCGTTTGCGCCGGATTTTCTCCGTGAAACGGCGGACCCGGGATATTCTCGGAGTCTATTTGCGCGAAACCGCGTGCTCCTATCTTTTTCTGCAACCGCAGCTCTCTGGGACCCGCAAGCTGCTGCTGCACGAAGTGGCCCATCAGTACCATGATTATCTTCGGCCCTGGTCCCGCGCTCCCAGTCTGGAATTTTGCGAGGAGGGAATTGCCGAATTCTTCGCCCTGCATAATTGGGATGGTGCGGTGCTCAAGCTCGGGGTGATTCCGGAGATTGGACAAATCGATTACGCCAAGGAAGCCCTGACGAAGTTGCACGACCCCGTCCGCTTTGACTTGAATAATATTGTCTCTGGAAACACCGAAGTGGATTACCCGCTGGCCTGGGGATTGGTCAGCTTCCTGGTCGAGCGTTATCGACCCAATTTCGATATTTGGCGTCAGGGGATCAACAACGACGTGGAACCCCGGTTGGTTTGGCGGAAGCAATTTGGGGCGCTCATGCCGGAGATCCTCAAGTCTTTTGAACCCTGGTTGCAAAGCAATGTCTCCCCCTGGCAGGTTGTTTCCGGGGAATGGTCTCCCGCCGGCGATGCTCTCGAAGGGCGCGGACAGGAAGAGGATTTCGGCCTGGCCATTCTTAATCAAACTCCAGCGGAGTTCACCGTCACCCTCGTGTCTTCAAATGCCAACAGCTGTGGAGGAGCAGTCTTCGGTTTCCAGGGTGCCAAAAATTTTCACGTCCTCCAACGTTGCCCGGATGGGCAGTGGGAAGTCATGCATCGCCAAGGAACTTATTTTCCAAAGGAGGAACGGCGCCATTTCCCGGGAAAAGAAAGTCGGCGGATGACGGTTATTCCCGGGGAAGATTTCACGACGTTAAAGTTTGATGGGCAGGCGGTGACGCTGACCAATGTTAGCGGGCACTTGGGTTTGTGGGTCAAGGAAGGCCCAATGCGTTTTCGTTGTGCTCGGGCAGGCGGCGGAAATGCCCATTCCACGACGAATTCCCAGCCGCCCGGAACGAAAGCCAATTAACCCGTCTCTTTTCAATCCCGTTGGGCTTGGCAGAAGACCCACAGAATTGTGGGTAATGCAAAGGGCTGAGGCCCACGGCTACCTTCGTTGCTTCGCTACGCGATGCATGCGGCGGACTGAAGGCTCTCGCCGGTAGCGCTGCCTAAAGATTTTCCTTACCGGAAGCTAAAGCCATGGCCCATTTCAGCCGTGAAAGGATGGGGCAAAGCGTGGCAAATAGATGAGTTATGGGCCAGCGCGACTTGCCTGGACCGGATATCGAGCAAACAGGATTGTTGTTATGAATGAAATCTTGGAGCGCCTCCTCCTGGGGCCGCCCGCCTTAGCCGGTTCGGCGGACGAGATGCCGCGGCGCAAATGGTTATCGCGGCACGCTTTTCCGGCTCTCCCATATATGTCCTGAATCTGCATGTCGTCACTCTGGGTCATTCGAATCTTTTTCTTGTTCCTCTGCACCCTGGCCGGATACGCCGTGAGCCAGAGCCGACCCGAAGTCATCCACGGAGGAATCTACGGGTTACTGGGGGGGATCGGGATGGGGGCTTTGCTCATTGGGGTGGATCACCTGCTCAAGGGCTTTTCCTTGCGGGCTTTCTCCGCGGCGACTTTTGGTCTGATGCTCGGGACTCTGGTGGCTTATCTGATCGACCTGAACCAGGTCATCATTTTCGGCGCTGACGAAGCCACGCGCTGGGTTATCCGACTGATGCTCTTTCTCGCCTTCGGCTATGTGGGGATGGTGTTGGCCATGCGCAGCAACAAGGAAGATTTTTCCCTAATCATCCCCTACGTCCGTTTCCGTTCGCAGAACAAGCCGGAGAATTTAATCGTGCTCGACACCAGTGTCATTATCGACGGACGGATTGCGGATCTTATCCAGAACCGGTTCGTTGAAGGTATTATCGTGGTGCCTAAATTCGTCCTGCACGAACTGCAATTCATTGCCGATTCCTCCGACTCCACGCGGCGGGTGCGGGGCCGGCGCGGCCTCGATATCCTCAACCGCATCCGCCAGACTCCCGGCACCGAAGTGCATATCAATGAAATGGATTTCCCCGAGGAAAAAGAGGTGGATGCCAAGCTCCTGAAAATTACCCGGGCCCTCGACGCCAAACTTTTCACCAATGACCATAATTTAGGCAAAGTCGCCGAGTTTCAATCGGTCCCGCATCTGAATCTTACGGAATTGGCGTCAGCGTTGAAACCTCAAGTGCTCCCGGGCGATGTCTTATCGCTCCAGATTATTCGGGAGGGCAAAGATCGCGGGCAAGGAGTGGCCTACTTGAGCGATGGCACCATGATCGTAGTCAATGGCGCCAATGCGCTGGTCGGCCAGAGAGTCGATGCGCAAGTGCAGAGTCTATTGCAGACGGGCGCCGGGGTGATTGTCTTCGCGGAATTGAAACCGTTGGCGGCGGCGTGAGCACTCCTCCGGAGTGCTCGAACTACTTCTTCAACTTGCCCACAAAGCGCGCCATTCGTTCGGCGGCAATTTGGATTTGTTCCAGGGAAGTGGCAAAGCAACAGCGGAGAAAACCTTCACCTCCCGGTCCAAAAGCGCTCCCGGGAACGCACGCGACCTTTTCTTCCTGCAATAATCGCACCGCAAATTCTTTCGAGGACAGGCCGGTCGAACGGATGTTGGGAAAGGCGTAGAACGACCCTCGGGGCCGATGACACTCGAGACCCAGTTGGTTGAAGGCATTGACGATGAAATTGCGACGCAACCGATAATGCTCGCGCATCTCCGCGGTGTCGGTGTCGCCAAACTGGATCGCCTCCAAGGCCGCTTCCTGGCTGATAATGCTGGCGCAGAGCATCGAGTACTGATGAATTTTCATCATCGCCTCGATGATCTCCGCCGGCCCGCACGCGTAGCCAATGCGAAATCCCGTCATCGCATAGGCCTTGCTGAAGCCATGCAGAAAAATGGTACGCTCCAGCATTCCCGGCAACGAAGCGATGCTGACATGTTCCCCCTCAAAGGTCAGTTCCGCATAAATCTCGTCCGTGATCACCAGAAGATTATGACGCAACACCACCTCCGCAATTTTTTGCAGCTCGGCCCGCGTCATCGTGCCGCCCGTTGGGTTGGTGGGAAAATTCAACACCAGCACTTTGCTCTTGGGCGTGATCGCGCGTTCGATGGCTTCGGCGCTGACGGCAAATCCGTCCGCGGCCTGGCACGAGACGGCGACCGGCACGCCATGAGCCAGGGCAATGCCCGGAGCGTAACTGACATAGCACGGCTCATGATAAAGGATCTCGTCGCCCGGATTGATGACTGCGCGGAAGGCGAGATCCATGGCTTCGCTCACTCCCACGGCGATCAAGATTTGCTCCTTGGGATTATAGGAGACCTGAAAGTGTTTGGCCAAATGTTGGGCAATGGCTTCCCGGAGTTTTAAGAGACCAAGGTTGGAAGTATAACTGGTATGCCCGCGTTCCAAGGCATAGATGGCGGCTTCGCGGATGTGCCAGGGCGTGACAAAATCCGGTTCACCCACCCCGAGGGAGATGACTTCCTTCATGCCCTGGACGAGCTCGAAAAAATCGCGAATGCCCGAACGGGGGATTTGCCGCACGTTGGCGGCAATGAACTTCTGCGATTCGAACGACGGTCCCATGCGTCGTGCGAGTTAGCGTTGCTCGATGGGCACGACTTTCAGTCCCACAGCGCCGGTGTAAACGCTCTGGGGCCGAATAAGACGATTATCCGCCAGTTGTTCGAGGACTTGTGCGGTCCAGCCACCAGTGCGCGCGATGGCAAAGATGGGAGTGAACAAATCGGTCGGGATGCCGAGGGAATAATAAACGGTGGCTGAATAGAAATCGACGTTGGCGTTCAGGCCTTTTTTGGTGAGCAAGATTTCCGCGATGCGCTCGCTCATTTGAATCCACTTGGCATCGCCGATTTTGGCGCTGAGAATTTGCGCCATGCGCTTGAGATGGGGCGCGCGGGGATCGAGGACCTTATAGACGCGATGTCCGATCCCCATGATCTTGCGTTTGTTGGCCAGCGAATCCTCGATATAAGCATCCACTTTGTCGATACTGCCAATTTCCTGGAGCATCTTGATGACCCCTTCATTGGCGCCGCCGTGGAGCGGGCCTTTCAGGGTGCCGATGGCGGTGGTGATCGCCGAATACATGTCGCTTAACGTGGCGATAGTCACCCGCGCGCCAAAGGTCGAGGCGTTCATCCCATGATCCGCATGCAACACATAACATAAGTCGAGCGTGGCCTCGGCTTCTTTGGATGGCTTCTCGCCATTGATCATGAAGAGAAAATTCGCAGCTTCACCCAGCGCCGGATCGGGATGGACCAAACCTTTGCCCTGGCGATGGCGATGGAAGTAAGCGGTCACGACCGCAATCTGCGCCACTAAGCGCAACGCCTTGCGTCGTTGGGAATGTTGCGAGTCGTCATCGCAGGTGGTGTCAAAGCAACCCAGGGCCGAGATGCCGGTGCGAATGGCGTGCATCGGGGGGGTATCGCGGGGAAGTTCGCGGATAATGTCCACCACCCCTTCCGGCAGTTCACGAAACTTGGCCAAGGTCGCCTTGAGTTCGGCGAGCTCGTTTCGATTGGGCAGATGGTTGTGATGCAGGAGGAAGACCACTTCCTCATAAGAGACCTTGCCGGCCAATTCGTTGATGTCGTACCCGCAATAAATCAATTGACCGGTATCGCCGCGGACGTCGCTAAGACGTGTGTTTGCGGCGACGACACCTTCCAAGCCTTTTGAGGGAGCAGCCGTGGCACTCATGAAAAATCGTGGCTAATTTAAGTAGCAGGCAAATGGAGGTCAACGGTTTTCGAGGTTTACAGAAGGGGAGATTTTTACAGAAGGAAACATACCGTAACGGAGCAGGAGACAGGGAGAAAAATATCACAGAAGGTAACGAAGGTAACGAAGGAGGATGTGACAGCAGTTCGAGTCGACGGAGGATCACTCCCCCTAGAAAGAGAGGGACACTTTTGGAGAGTTCCGCGCAATCACTTTGTCGGCTCGGTTTTGGGGGCGGGCGGTTCAATCGCCGGTGGCGCCGAAGCCGGCTTTTTATCCGGAATCCTGAAAATGTCCTTGAGTGTTTTAACGGGCTGGAACGGAAAAAAGATGACGCGCGGGATGCCCCAGAGCGGTTCGGCCTTGGGATCGCCGATGGTTCCGGTAATGCGGTACTCGAAGAGTTTGGTCACGGGCCAAAAGAGTTTGCTGATGACGATGCCGAGTCCGGGGGTATCGCGGAAGAGTTCCGCCTCCATGCGCGCATTCACGCGCGTGTCGAAATCGAGAGAACCATCATATTGCATGCGCATCGCGGTCGCGCGGATCTCCACATCCTTCGAATAGATGATGCTGTTGGTGATTTGGAAGGTGGCGACCCCCTGCTTGGCCCGGCTGTTACCCAAACCGGGAACGATCCCATTAAGCATTTGCGAGAAGACTCCAAAAATCGGGATGTCCCAGAGCAGACCATCTCTTAAATAAGCGCGCCCATAGCCAAACCAACTCCCCAGGTCGTTACAGTAGGCCTGAGAAATGACCAATTCACCGCCGAACGTTCCTTCAATTCGGTTGGTCCGACCGCGTTGCGCGTCCATCACCACTGCTTTGAGGTCGGCGCCATCCACCACGGTTTGAAAGGAGAACTGACCGCCGCGCGGCTGGGAGAAATCGAAATGGGCGCTTCCTTCCACGCCCCCGCCGTGCCAGAGCCCTTGCAGATTGGTCAAGGTCAAGTCGCGTCCTTCCCAAAGAATAAGCGCCTGCACCCGTTCCAAATGGAGATTGCGCCAATGGAACCGATCGCCCGCGATGGAAAAGCTCATCTTTTCACTCCCGTCACTCCGAGTGATCGGCACCTCGCCATTGACGCGCGATTGGGGAGGCACATCAAAGAGATACGGTTCGAGAGCGGTTACGACTTGGTCTCCAATGGCCCGGGCGACGACCATCGGGTGGAGATTGCCGAACGCGTTGGTCAAGTAGAGCCGTTGCTTGACCAGATCGATGCCAATGCCATCCGCTTCTCCTCGTTCGCCTTCCCGCAGAGCGAGCGGTTTGGTGATGGAAAGAAAGCCATTCGTGTAGGCCACTCGCGCGCTGGCGCTTTTTAGGGACTGTTCCCGAAATGCCATATTCGTCACGCTGGCTTCCGCTGCCGCACTAAATTTTGAAAAATCACCCCAATTTCCCGAGGCTTCCGCAACAATGGAAGGAGGTACTGTGAATTCAAACATCCGGAAAATGTTTTCCGCCGGCTTCGGAGGAAAGCAGGGACGCAGGGCCATCAAGTCGATGGTGCTTCTCAGATGACCGCGGAAGTCACCGCTTTGCTGGTTTCCGGAGGCGTCCACCTCCAGCGTTCCTTCGGGTCGTCGAATGACTGCACTGGAGGCGCTCCAAAGAAAATTAGTGTAGCGGAACAAACCGGTGACCCCAGTGAAGCTGGCCTGCCGATAAGCACCCTCGCCCAATTCCAGACGGCCCGCCACGGAACTACTTGGCCAGAGTTCGCTCATCCATCCCGGCGGGACATTGGTCCAGGCGGGCAGATTTACCCGACCCCGTGCCTCCAAATCGAGCGGGCTGTGCCAATCGAAGTCGGTGAACCAACGTGGCGCGTCGCGAGGAATCCAAGGAGCGGCCTCGCCCGGCGAAAGATGGCTGGTGAGGGCAAAAGTAAGCTCGCGCGTTTCTAAATTCAGTCCCGCGTCAATGGCCGCATCACTGGCGCCGGCCCGCACGCTCAGCGTCGAGGCCAGTTGCGGAGACTTCCAGTGATTGCTCAGGATGCCGGAGGCCAGCACCAGACGTGACGCCGTCAGATTGCTCACGCTAGTGACCGCCTCGACTGGAACGTTTTGCAACCGGGCCGGCCAGGCAAGATTCGTTTTAAAAAACACGTCGCTCTCCTCCGGTAAGGGAAAGCGCGCCGCGACGTGGGCCCATTCCGACGTCGCCCAACGCGTCCGGGTCTGGAAAAATTGCGCGTCGGTTTCCACGAAGGCGGGAAGAAGATTGGTGCTGGGATGGTAAACCAAGCCCCGGACCTCCGCGCGATTGGCTCCGGCCCATTCCGTTTGAGCCTCTTCGGCGAAGAAATGAAAGCGAGTGGCGCGGAGGCCGACGTTGGTAAGGCCGGGTTGAGATTGAAGGCTCAAACGCGCGTGGGAAGCCTGCCCCCAGCGCGAACGCACATTTCGTAGTTGGGCTACGACGGCGGTATTTGTCGGCACCCAATGGGTCAGCGAGGGTTCCACCGTAAGAGCCAATTGCAAATTGGTGCCTGTGGCCCACGGGGTGTGAGCCGCATCGGCATTGATTTTCAGTTCGGCGCGCAATTGATCGTTGGTATGTAGCTGAGGCAAAAGGCGCGCCATAATTTGCACCCCCTCCCCGCCGCCCCAGGGGGAGTCCAATCCCCGGGTCGTCAGCCGGAAATTGGCTTCTCTTCCACGCAAATCGCGGGCGTCGAGAGCGAAGATGGCGTTGAGTTCCGGTTGTCCGAGGACTCGGAATCGGTGGAGGTCGGTAAAGATCCGCTTCCATATTTCCCCCGGTTCCTCCCCGGGTTTCGGCGGTTTGGCCTCCGGCAGCTTCCATTCACGGATGAATAAGGCGTTGGTCAGATTGCCGCGCAACCGGACGCGAGCTCCCAGGAAGGTGGCCTGGAGGGAACGCAATTCCCAGGTGTCTGTAGGATGCAAAAACATTTCCCCCCGAATATCATTCAGCGCCACGGTGCGGTTGGGTTGATTGGTGCCGGGCAAGGACCAGAACAATCGGCCATCCTGCACCATCACCGAATCGGCGTGCAGATCGAAATGACGCAAGGCCTGGAGATTTAGCCGGAACTCCGCCGTTTCCAGGAAGAGATGAGGGCCGGGCGCGTCGTTGGTCCGGCGGAACTGCAGATCTTCCGCAACGATCCCCCGATACCAGCGCAGGCGCATTCGGCTGAATTCGATTTCCCAGCCGACCTTGCGCATCTGGACCACGATTCGTTGTTTGACCCATGCCGGCAATCCGACGCGATTGAGGAAAATGCCGAGGACCAGTGCGGAGAGAAGGACGAGCAGCACCGCGACGCGGCACCATTTGAAAACGGAAAAGAAAACTCTCCAACCGCGGCGGCGGGCCGGTTTGCTACGCGGGTCGTCGGCTGCGCTGGCGGCTGGCTTCAACGGCTGCTTGTCGCTAGGAGGCATTCGCGCTCGCCTCGGCGCCCGCTCATCGGGTCACTCACGGTTGCCGAAACAACGGACTAATCAAATCCCTGACCAACAAAAAATAAGGGGTCTTGGGAAATTCAAAAATCCAGGTTGCTCCCTCGTTGACCGCCAAGGCGTAGGGGAGGCCACTCGGTGACGGGCTGCCGAATTCCAGGGTCAGGATTTTGGGCCCTTCGCCGTTTTTCAACTCGATGGAGAGACGACTTCCTGGCGCGTCGAAGCCGTAAGGCTCCCGGCTTTCTTCTCCGCGAGCGATCCACGCTTCCACGCGCAATTCCCCCAAACGCACCATCAGTTCATCCAACCGGGCGGAAAAGCCGATGGGGTTATTCACAATCACGTTGGACCCGGAGAGAATGGTCCATTGATTGCCCGAATTGCGCTGCAATACATTCGTCTGGCCCCGGTACATCACTGAAAGCCGATTAACTTGGTTGGTGGTAAAACTCCAAACCCGTCGATCGCGCAACTGCCACGCCGCATGCGGCAACCGCGTCACATTGGTCAAGGGCAGACTGTAAGCGCTCGGCTCGTCCGGCCGGCGGGCGAAGACTTTGTCGCCCTGGCGTGCGCCCAGATCCAGTTCGGCAATGATCCGATTGCTGACACTTCCCGCCGCGTTGGTCACGGCGCTTTTGAGCAAGTATTGCCGGGCTGGGGGGGCGAGATTGTAAAGCGTGCTAAAATCAGTGACGACATCACTCTCGACCGTGCCTTGCAGACTGACGAGGAGCGCCAGCCAGTCGCGCATCAACTCCGGGTCCGCCGGCACGGGCTGCGCCGGGTCGGTCGGAGCAGACTGCGGATCACCGGCAATCCAATTCCCGTCCGCTTGACGGCGGACCGTGAAATTCTCGGCGCTGCCGCCGAGGGTCACTACCTCGATGGAATCCACCAGGGCCGGGTCAAAAGTGACCAGCCGATAGTCCCGCAGATCGGCGTGGGAGATTTGCAAATCATCGAGGACTGAACGGGCGACCAGGACAATATTTGTGTGCAACGTGCGTCGGGCGTAAATCACCGAGGAATCATTGGTGGGACTCTTGCCGAATTGGACGACCCACAGATCGTTGGTGCCCTTGGCAAAAGCTACTTCCAGTTCGGGCGTTTGCAGCCCGTACGGTTCGAGGTCGGCCCGGGGGTTGTCATTCACAAAAGCCCGGACTTGTGCGCCGAGCAAATGGCGCATGAGCAATTCGAACCGGGCCGGGTCCGCGCGCGCTTTGGTCGGTTTACTCAGAAAAAAAACTTTGTTGTCATCCATATCCAACGCGAAGCTTCGGGAACCGGCCCGGAACTCAATCCGATTCCAGGGAGGGGCCCCGACCAGGCCGAAAAGAGAAGTGTCGCGCCATTCGTTGGCCGAATGAGGCAGTTGGTTAAAGACATCCGCTCCGACGATAAAGATGCCGGGACGATTGGCGATTTGGGCATAGATGGAATCGCCCGTGACGGTCTTATTGCCAAACGCTATCTCCGTGCGTTGGCCATTATGAACCAGAGTGAGAGTGGCCTGCGGTAAATCCAGGCCGAACTCGGCGATGGTGCGTTTGTTGGCCCGCAATTCTTCCGGGGCGATAAAGGCTTGAGTCGGGGTTTGTTCGAGCTCCTGCAAGACGCGCTCAATCTTGTGCAGATGCCCGGGATACTGGAAAGGGACGGTCAAGCGCCAGATGGACGATACGTTGGGCCGCTCGACCTTCAATGCCAGTTGATTGGTTATTCGCAGCAGGATGTTGGTGATATCGGAAGCTTTAAAGGTCGTCAGGCGCGGCAAAGGTTCCGCAGCGGAAGAGGTCGGGCGCCAGAAACGTCGTTCGACCAGCATGATGAACGCGAACAGCGCCACGGCCAGACCGAACAGGAGCCATGTGGTTTTCCATCTCATGTCACGATCTCATTCATCCGGTTCATTTCATTGAGTCAACGGGGTGTCCCCTCTCTCACCGTCTCCTCCGAATCCAAACCAGAAGACCAATCAGCAGAACCGCGCCTGGCATGGCGAGTAACAAAATCCAGCGGACGGCCTCCTCCTGACGCTCAGTCATGGTCAATTTGTATTCGTGAATCGGGCGCGGTGCCAGGCCGGTCAACAATTCGTTGCGGGCCAGCAGCCAGTTGATGGCCTGGCTGGCGAACTGCCGATTGGCTTCGGTATCGATGTTGTCGTTCGCCAGGAAATAGGAATCGCCGACGACGACGATGCGGGTCGAGCCGCGATCAGCGCTGACGTTGCGCACGCCGCCTTTTTCGACGGCCACCGCCAGCGGAATGTTGGTCGCGGTGTCTGAACTGGACCGCTGGAGCGAGCCATCGTGACGGATGTCCCAGGCGACGCCGTTGACGGTGGTGTAGAACAGCGGTTCGACTTGTGGTGCATTCACCCCGGTCGGGCCGGAGGTTTCCAAACCGATGGAACGAGGTTGAATAAGATAGAGTTGATAATAATGATGAAAGGGTTTTACCAAGGGGTGCGTTCCGAAACTGGCCACGACCATGTCGTACTGGCGCACGACCGCCTTGGGATCGACCACCACATTGTTGCCCACAGCCACGCCCCAGGACGCCAGCATGGGTTCAAGTCCCGTGCGGCGGGGCGGGTAATTGAACAGGGTCAGCATTCGGCCCCCTTGCTTGAGATAGCGGTCGATCTTGTCCACCGTTTCCGGCAAAAGAACGGTGCGGGGCCCGGGAATGATGAGGAGATTGCAATCCGTGGGCACTTCGGCCGCGGTCTCGAGAGTCAATTTCTCGAACTGCACGGCGTTTTCCCGGAGCACGCCGCCGAATTTGGAATAGCCCGAAACTCCTTCATCGTTTTCGAAATCATGCTCGCCATGACGTTGCAGGAAATAAGCCTTGGGTTGGCGGGCATTGATGACCGTCAGCAGAGCGGAGGTAAACATCATTTCTCCCTTGAAATGGGTGCGCCGGACTTCGTTGCCCTGGCCGCTCATCAGCGCCCGGGTATCGAGGTCGCTTAACTCGCTGTGATAAATGATGCGTTTCTGCCCGCGACAATAAAAAATGACAATATCGCGATCGCGGTCGCTCAGCGTGTAGCGGGTCTTCACATCCTGAGCCGCCCCGGGATTTCCCGGATAATCGACGGCCTCGATGAGGATGTGATTATTGGCAAAGGAATAGGCCTTCAAGAGGGACCAACTCATGTCATAGAGCGGCTCGCGGCGGTCGTAGTAAAGAACCACGTGGACGTCATTGGTGATGAGCGAGAGGACCTGCAGGGTGCGCGGAGAAAGCTTGATCTGAATGGCGGAGGACCAGGCGAAGCGTTCGAAATGGCGTTGCGCCAGGTAATTAATCATCGCCGCCAGGGCTAGCATGGAGAAGAGCACGACCACGGTATTCAGGCTCAAGCTCCACTTGCGGGCCCGGGAAAAGCTGGGACGGGTTTCGTTCGTCATGCTATTTCCAGCGGCGACTTTCCGCCACCTTCCAGGTCAAAAACAAAAAGCCCACTGTCGTGGTCACGTAAAAAACCAGCGGGCGTGTGTCCACGATCCCTTGGGCGAAATCGCGCATGTGCTCCATCAAACCGACGTAACCCACCAATTGCGCCACCCAGCCGGTTTGTGTGGAAAAGGCCGCCCCGAGAAAACTCAGCATAAACAACGAAAGCCCGAGGGCCAGGCTGACCATGGCCGCGATGATCTGGCTGCGGGTAATGACGGAGGCGAAGACGCCCACTGCCATATAAAGCGCGCCCAACAAAAAAATCCCGAAGAAGGTCGCGCCTACGGCGCCGGGATCCAGGGTCGAAGGATCATTGCTGTAGGCGCGGACGATGAAGAGGCATCCGAGCAGCGGGAGCCACATGATGAGATAGAAGAGCAGGGCCCCGGTGAATTTCGCGAGCACTACCTGAGCCTCACTTACCGGCGTGGTCATCAAGGTCTCGTAGGTGCCGGAACTTTTCTCCAGGGCAAACGAGCGCATGGTGATCACCGGCGAGACGAGGAGGAGAATGAGCCAGAAGTAGAGCGTCTCGTAAAACAATTGGGTCACAGGAATGGGGGTCGCCTCTCCGTTCAACCCCTTCAACATGCTGGTGAATCCCACACCGATAAGAAAAACCACCGCCGCAACAATGACGTAGCCCGTCCACGAGAGAAAATGCGAGCTAAGCTCGCGCCGGACCATGGTCCAATAAGCGGCCATCAGATGTCCTCCTTGTCGGCTCGAGTGACGCGCACAAAGATATCTTCGAGCGAATGGCGGCTATGCGACAATTCCCGCAGCTTCCAGCCCCGTTCGCAGACCGTGGCAAAAATCAGCGGCCGGACATCGACTCCGGCCCGGGCGGTCAACGAACAGCGGATGTAATCGCCTTCCGCAGGGGACATGTCAAAATGCTCGATCTCCGCCATCGTCTCCCAGCAATGGGTCAACTCCGCGGTCGGAGCGACAATCTCCGCGATGACCTGTCCGCCTCCCGCCATCATCATTTGCAAATTCCCCGGGGTATCGTCGGCCAGAATTTTTCCCTGGTGCAGGATGAGCACTCGATTGCAGGTCATTTCCACCTCGGGCAGGATGTGCGTGGAGAGAAGCACCGTATGCCGGCCGGCGAGATCCTTGATCAATTGGCGGACGGCTCGGATTTGGTTCGGGTCGAGGCCGATGGTCGGTTCATCGAGAATGATCAAGTCCGGTTCATGCACCAGGGCGTCGGCCAGGCCGACCCGCTGCTGGTAGCCTTTGGATAAATGGCCAATAACCCGCTTGCGCACATCGGCCAGGCCGCATTGTTGCATGACGGTTTCCACGCGCTCCCGGGCCCGGGCCCGGCGCAGTCCTTTGAGGCTGGCGCGGAAACGGAGATACTCGCGGACCCGCATATCGCGATGGAGCGGATTATTCTCCGGCATATATCCAATGCGTCGGCGGACCTCGTCGGCATGGGCAAAGACATCATAGCCCGCCACGCGTACGCTGCCGGAGGTGGCCGGCATAAAACACGAAAGAATGCGCATAATCGTGCTTTTGCCCGCGCCATTGGGACCGAGCAGGCCGACAATTTCTCCGCAGCCCACGGAAAAGCTCACGCCCGACACCGCGCGCGCGCCGGCGTAGCGCTTGGTCAAATCCTCGACCTCGATCATCAGGCCATTCGTGATTCCTTCACTCATGCTGCGGCGCGAATGTTAGAGGAGAGGCCGGACGGGGAGCCAACAAAAAGAATCGTCAAACTCAGCGGAGCGCCCGGAGAGCAATCCTTCTATTGACGCTCTCGCCCGCGCAGAGGAAATATCCGCCCGTGCCACAACAGGATGAGAATTCATGCTAGATTCCTGACGTGACTCCCCTTGCGCCCATTCCCAGCCCCCCGCTACGACAACGGCGTCGCCTCCACCAAGCCATCATTCATGCGGCTGTATTTGGAGCGGTCCTTGCGGCCGTGGTGCTGACCTGGCGCGAATTGCAGGCGCCGACCAGCTTCGTGGGGCAGGTGGAAGCCATTCAAACACTCGTCAGCAGCCGTGACGCCGGCTTCATTACCAATCTCTGGGTTCTCCCTTTGCAGGAAATCAAAGCTGGCGATGCCGTGGCTGAAATCATCACCACCGACCCGCGCACGGTCAATAATCGGCTCGAAGTCATGCGCGATCGGATGCGCATGATGGCTCTGGAGATGGAGCCGATCCTGAGTCGCAACCGCACGGCATTGGCTTACGAGCAACTCTCGGTCGATTGCGATCGCGTCCGGGCCGAGCTGGCCGTGGCGCGGGTGAAATTGGAACAAGCCCAAACCCAGTTTGCCCGCGACCAAAAGCTTTTCAAGACGGGCAACCTGGCCGAGGAACTCCTGGATCTTTCCCGACGCAATCGTGACGCGTTCGACGTGGAAGTGATGGAAAAATCCAATCTGGTCCAGCGCACCGAGAAAACCTTGATCCGCCTGCAATCGATGACCGACATGTTTGTGCCTGGGGGCGAAAATGATCCCATCAAACAGGCCCTGGCCATGGAGGAGGAAAAGATGAGAGTGTTCGAGGCCAAGATGGCCCCGATGCTCCTCACCGCACCGACCAACGGGGTGGTCACCATGATTTATCGGCACGCGGGAGAACAGGTAATCGCCGGCGAACCGATTGCCACGATCACTTGCACCAATAGCCACCGCATCGTGGGCTGTTTACCCCAAAATTTTCCCTGCGAACCGCGCCTCGGGATGATGGTGCAAGTGCGCGCGCGAACCACGAAACGCAAGTCCGGTAGCGCGCGAATTATTGGCGTCAGCCCGCACCTCGAACTGGTCACCAATTCCTTGATGGCGCCCATTTTGCTCGGACGCGCGACGGTCGTGCCGATGGGCCGGATTATTTCGGTGAGTTTGCCGGAGAACTTAAGTCTGCGGCCGGGCGAACCGGTGGATGTAAGCTTGCCGCGCAATCGGTGAAAAAACGTCCACTCCGGAGGAGTCGGGGTTGAGCGCAGCGAACATCCGCCTCCAAAGGGCCGAAGGCTCGCAAGGTGATAGCCCGGCCTGAAGGGCCGGTCTGGAGTTCGGCCTTTCATCGCAGAGCAATGATGTGAAGGTAGCCGTGGGCTTCAGCCCTTTGCATTACCCACATCTCCTGAGGCGTTGGATTAGAGGTTCTAATAGTAAAGTGTTCACGCGCAACAACTTAGGCTTGTACTTTTTAGAACTGATCTCAGGATGCCGGAATGATTAATTCTTTGCTTCCTCCGGCACAGTGGGCTCAAAACGAATTCGCATTTGCCCAACTGGGTGACAAACGGCGAAATAAACGCTTGGTGAACATCGCGCATAAACTGGCGGCCAATCCTGGGGGAACCTTACCGCAAGCTTTTCCTGATTGGGCGGAATTGAAAGGGGCCTACCGTTTCTTTTCCAACAGTCCAGTTAGCTTTGAACAAATCATTGCTCCTCATATGGAGCGCACTCAATCAGCCTGTCGGCTACCCGGAGAATACTTGCTCATCGAAGATACCACGCTGTTGGATTATTCGGAGCATCCAGCAACCGAGGATTTGGGATACATCGGGGACGGTAAGGGACGAGGATTTGAGCTACACAGTGCATTGGCCGTGCGCGTTGAAAGCTGGACCTTGGAGCAACGAGTTGAAGGCACCCTAGTCGGATTGTTCGGCCAGAGCTGTAGCACGCCTCGACCCGTTGCTCTTTCCAGCACATTGGGATCCTAAGCTTAGAATTCCACGTGGACAAGTTGTCG
>JADMIO010819948.1_pt1 | contig 55558 bp, 54 predicted proteins | sample 8958161 | NCBI WGS metagenome assembly JADMIO01 (sample SAMN16585339, study PRJNA669376) | soil metagenome | isolation source: Crop rotation soil | place: USA: Cullars Rotation, Alabama | collected 2011
CGCGACAACTTGTCCACGTGGAATTCTAAGCTTAGGATCCCAATGTGCTGGAAAGCTGGATGTCCTCCTGGGTGTAACCGAACGCCTGCTGGCGATCGAGCAGCGCCGCGGTGTCGTTGGCGGTGCGGGTGAGGTCTTCCGGGAAATAGGGAAGCTCGCTGAGCTTGAACTGCGCTTCCTTCAGCCATTCGTCATAAGGCTGCGCTTCGGCGAGGGAGCGCTTGATCTCTTCGTCCTCGACGATGCGGCCCTCTTCCAGATCGATAAGCAGCATCTTGCCGGGCTGAAGCCGCCATTTGCGGACGATCTTCTCCTCCGGCACCGGCAGCACGCCGGACTCCGAGGCGAGGATCACAAGGTCGTCGTCGGTGACGATGAAGCGCGCGGGACGCAGGCCGTTGCGATCGAGCGTAGCGCCGATCTGGCGGCCGTCGGTGAAGGCGATGGCAGCCGGGCCGTCCCACGGCTCAAGCAGTGCAGCATGATATTCGTAGAACGCCTTACGCTTGGCATCCATCAGCGGATTGCCGGCCCAGGCTTCCGGGATGAGCATCATCATCGCGTGTGCGATGGGATAGCCACCCGCGATCAACAGCTCCAGCGCATTGTCGAGGCTTGCGGTGTCGGATTGGCCGTGCGGGATGAGCGGCCACATCTTGTCGAGATCGGGCCCGAGCAGATCGGACTCCATCGTGCGGCGGCGGGCGTTCATCCAGTTGACGTTGCCGCGCACGGTGTTGATCTCGCCATTGTGCGCGATGAAGCGATAGGGATGCGCCAGCTTCCATGACGGGAAGGTGTTGGTGGAGAAGCGCTGATGCACCAGCGCGATCGCCGACTGCGTCAGCGGATTGCGCAGGTCCTTGTAGAAGCTGCCGACGGACGGCGCGAGCAGTAGGCCTTTATAGACCACGGTGCGCGTCGAGAAGGACGGCATATAGAAGTCGACGATCTCCGGCTTCTTGTGGCGGCGCGCGAGCGCTTCGAGCGGATTTTGCGTCTGCTTGCGGATGGCGAGGATCTTCCGCTCGAACGCATCTTGGTCCTTGATGCGCGTGCCCTGCCCCACGATCGCCTGGCGGATGAGCGGCATGGATTCCAGAACGGTGTTGCCGAGGCCATCGGTCTCGACCGGCACATCGCGCCAACCGATGAGCTGCTGCCCTTCAACACGGATGAAGTGCTCGAAACGCTTGACGACGACATCGCGCGCCCCGGCATCGCGCGGCAGGAAGCACATCGCGACGGCATAGCGGCCGGGCGGGGGGAGCTTGACCCCGGTCTTCTCCGCCCAGTCGCGCAGCAGCGCATCGGGCGTCTGGATCAGGCAGCCGGCGCCATCGCCGACGGTAGGATCGGCGCCGACGGCGCCGCGATGGTCGAGATTGACGAGGAGCTGCAAGCCCTGGGCGATGATGGCGGGCGACTTCTCACCTTTAATGTTGGCGACAAAGCCGACGCCGCAGGAGTCATGCTCGTTCGCGGGGTCGTATAGCCCCTGCTTTCCCGGTGTTTGGGAACCCAATGCCATTATTTTTCTTGCTCGAAAATGCCTACATCCATATCGCATCCGTCAGGCGGATGACTCAAGAGAGCAATTATATGGCGCCCAGCGGCACTTTCTCGCGCAATTAGCCTGGCGGGGACACAGGAGGCTACGGCGATGCTTCCTTGCAGACCGCTGGCGGTCCGGGGGGCGTCAGTGAAGAGCAGACGCTTCGACGTCGGTGAGCTTGGCGTCAAGCTGAATGCGCGGGATAGATGATCTACGTCACACGAACGTGCCGGCGGCGAGGGCTCCGAGGTTCGTAGCGCCTTCGAGTTGGATGACAAGATCCTGGCCCGCCTGGTAGCCGGCTGTACCGTTGAGGTCGACGACAAGGAAGGTGTTGCCTGATTGATTGCCGCTGTCCGGAGTGAAGAGGATAGCGTCGTGGGCTGCCAACTGGGCTGCACCGATGGCGTTGGCGAGATTGGTGTCAAAATGAGTCGTGCTCAGCATACCGGTCGTGACCGCGGTATCGATCGCATTGATCGAGCCGGGGATATCGATGTGGTCGGCGGAGGCATCAAAACCAAATATGACGTCGCGAGTGATACCGGTGGAGTCCAAAGCCGCGCTATAAGAGAACGTGTCGGTACCGCTGCCAGCGTACAATAGGTCGTGGCCGAGGCCGCCAGTGAGCGTGTTTGTGCCATTGCCGCCGTCGAGCACATCGATACCTGTACCGCCGGTCAGATTGTCGTCGCCTGCTCCGCCGGTGATCTTCAGGCGACCATCGGTTTCTACAGCTGCGTTGAAGCTGAGACTGTCGCCAGCCCCAAGGGCGCGGCCATCCACAGTGAGGAGGCCCCCTGCGGCAACGGTCGCGTTGTTGGTCGTCAACGTATAGTCATAACCCGGTGCCAGTTGCAGCTGCTCGACATTGACCATCGTGGTCGCACCGAACGTCAGGCCGGCACTGTAATCGCCTGCCAACTGGGCCGTATCTATCCCGCCGCCCCCATCGATGCTGTCACTGGCAGTGAGATCGGCTCCGAGCTTGAAGAAGTCCGCTCCTCCCCCGCCCTTTGCCGTGTCGTTGCCGCCGTGGGTGAGGCGGATGATGTCGTCTTGAGCACCGCCGGTGAGATGATCGTTGCCGGCTCCGCCGCGCAGGTCGAAGCGTCCATCGCTCTCCGCAGCGCCGTTGAAGGTGACATCGTCGCCGACCAGCAGCCGATTACCGGCGACTGTCAGCAAATGACCCGCCGCAACCGTCGCATCGTTGCTGGTCAAGACGTAGTCGTTACCCGGGGTCAGTACAAATCTCTCGACATTTGTCACCGTGGTCGCACTGAGCGTCACACCGGTGCTGTAGTCGCCGTTCAGCATCAACCGGTCATTGCTGCCGGCGCCGCCATCAATCGCGTCGGCCGCAGTGAATGCACCGTCCATGAAGATCGTGTCGTCGCCGGCATTGCCGTGGACGGTGTCATTGCCGCCATGATCGAGACGAAAGACGTCGGACTGGCTTCCGCCACTCAACGTGTCGTTGCCGGCACCGGAACGGATTGAGAATTGTCCATCGGTTTCCGCCGAACCGTCAAACAGCACGCTGTCGCCCGCGCCGAGCGTGGTCGCCACCACTGTCAGCAGATTGCCGGACGCGACGTTTGCATCGTTAGTCGTCAGGTTGTAACTGCTGCCCGCTATCAGCTCCAGCCTCTCGACACTCGTGAGCGACGTGGCGCTAAGAACCAGACCTGAGCTGTAGTCGCCTCGTATCCTCAGCGTGTCGCTGCCGCCGCCACCGTTGATAACATCGGCAGCGGTCAGAGTGTCGGCAAAGGCGAAGAAATCGTCACCAATGCCGCCGCTGACATTGTCATTGCCGCCGTCTCCCATGGAGAAGACGTCCGAACCGATGCCGCCGCTGTAGGTATCGTTGCCCGCCGTGCCGATCAGCCGGTCGTCGGAGTCTACACCGTTGATGGTGATGGTGGCCGTCACGGTTGAACCACCGGTGATGGTGTACTGGAACGTCTCCGTCCCTGTGGAGGGCGCACCCGATGCTGCTGCCGGCAAGAAATCCCAAGCATGGTTGGGATCGTAAGTGTAGGTGCCGTCGGAATTGACGGTGACAAACGAGCCGTCGGCGAAGGTGATCTGATTGCCAACATTGCCGGCCGATCCATTCACCGCCGTGACCGCAAGTCCTGCGTTGGTGCCGGTGTCGGGATCGCTGTCGTTGCCGAGCAGGCCGGTGTTCACCGTCGCCGCCGTGACGGTGGCGTTCTCATTCGTTGAAATAGAATCGTTCTGGGCGATCGCAGCCCGGTCGATGGTGAAGGTCAGGGTTTCGTCTGTCGTCCCGCCATGTCCGTCAGCCACCGTCAGCGTGAAGGTATCGACCGGATGTGAGCCGGTAGCCGCCGCGTCGATCGCCGCGGTGTTGTCTGCCACGTAGTTGTAGGAACCGTCCTCACCGATGGTGATATGCCCATAGGTACCCGCGAAGTTCGATAGCGTGTCGTTGATCGTGGTGCCGTTCAGCTTCGTGGCAAAGATGGAATCGCCGTCCCTATCGCTGTCCGCGCCGAGCGCACCCGTTCCGGCGGTCCCAGCGGTGCCAGTCGCAGTGCCGCTTTCGGCGACGTTGGCGTTGTGCGTCGAGACGGTAGGGGGGCGATCCAGCGTGATGGTGATCGTCTGTGTGGTCGTGCCGCCGTGAGCGTCATTGGCGGTGTAGGTAAAGCTATCCGTGAGGTGAGAGCCGGTCGCCGCGGCGTCGATCGCCGCCGTGATGTCGGCGTTGTATGTGTAGCCGCCATCCGATGCGATATTGATGTGGCCATACGTGCCGGCGACAGAATTGCCGACATTGCCGCCCACGCCATTGACTGCGGAGACGGTTAGGGAGTCACCATCGCGGTCGCTGTCGTTGGTCAGCACGTTGCCCGTGCCCGACGCGCTTTCTACTGCGTTGCCGCTGTCGGCGACGACGGTTGGTGGACGATCCAGCGTGATAGTAATCGTGTTCGTGGCTGTGCCGCCGTGACCATCGCTGGCCTGATAGGTGAAGGTGTCGGTCAGATGCGACCCGGTGGCCGCCGCATCGATCGCCACGGTATTATCGGCGCTATAGCTGTAAGAGCCGTTCGAATTGATGGTGATGTGGCCATAGGTGCCGGCAATGGAGTTGCCGACATTGCCCCCCGCACCGTTAACCTGCGAGACGGTGAGGCTGTCACCATCCCTGTCGCTGTCGTTGGTCAGGACACTGCCGCTCACGGTCCCGCCGGACTCGACGGCCTGGGTTGCGGGATTATCGGCCACGACAGTCGGCAAGCGGTCGACCGTGAAGCTGACGGTGCTGGACGTAACGCCGCCCAAGCCGTCGCTTACCGTGTAGGTGAACGTGTCGACCGGATGCGAGCCCGTCGCCGCGGCGGCAATGTTCACCGCGTTGTCGGCTATGTAACTGTAGCTGCCATTGGAATTCAGGGTCAGATGTCCATAGGTGCCGGCGACCGAGTTGCCGACATTGGCGCCGCTGCCGTTCACCTGGGTGACGACTATCGCATCGCCGTCCTTGTCGCTGTCGTTGCCCAGCACCCCCGTCCCGCCGGTGCCGGATGTGCCGGTTACGGTCGCGGTCTCTACAACCGTATAGTTGTCCGCCGTCAACGTCGGTGCGCGGTCAATTACAACTGTCGTCGTCTGCTGATTGCTGTCCGCCGTTGAGGCGTGGACAATGTTGACGCCGTCGCTGGCCGTCCAGTTGATCGTGCGTGTGGGATGCGAGCCGGTGGAGTTGTCCGTGCCGCTATCCTGATAGCTGATCTGCGACAGAAGCGACTGATAGGTCGAGAACGCGACGTCACCCGACAGTGTCAGCACATGCGTCGACGAATTCCAGCTGATCGTCACACCCGACTGCGTGCCACTCTGCGCGCCGTTGCAGAACAAGTTGTCGCCCGTCTGCGCGTTGGTGATGGTGATGGTGAAGTGGTTGAGCCGCTGATTATCGAGATCGGTGATGCTGGCCGCCGCGGTGAGTAGCGTGATCGCGCTGCCGCCCTGCACCGCCTCGGTCGTGGTCGCGCTGAGCGAGGACAGCGTCGGCAGATTGTCGAACACCATCGAGTTGGCATAGGCGCCGTCGGACGTGTGGTTGCTGTCGAACAGAAAAAAGTTCGAGGCGCTCGTGAAGCTGTGACCGTCGGCGGAGAGGATGAACTGGACGATCTGGCCCGTCACCTGGTCGGCGTAATAGAGAATGTGGTTCTTCTGATCGAGTTCAATCGGATCGCCGAAGAAGGTCGGATAGGTCACCGAGACGCCACCCGGGATCGTCATCTTCGTCGCAGTGCCGCCGGTAATCGGCATCCACCAGATCGCATTCTGTGTAGGATTTGTGGAAGGGTTGGTGCTCGCGGTCGTGAAATAGATGATGCCGCGCGCTTCATCGACCGCGATGCCATTGATGTAGCCGTTGCTGTCGTTGACCGGAAACTGCGCCTGGCTGGAGAGCAGCACCGGAGTCGGTGCGTTGCCGCCGCCAACCGAGCCGGTGGTCGAGACCTTGAACACGCCGTTGGTCGAGAAGCCCCAGAAATTGCCCGGGTCGTTGTTGTTGTCATCGACGTAGTAGAGCGTGCTGTCGTCATGGGTTAGATACATCGCACGCGCGTCGGCATAGACGTGGCCTGTCGACGTCGAATCGATCAGCACATTGTTCAGGTTGATCGAGAAGGCGTGCGTCGTGTCATTCCAGCTGTAGGGATTTGTAATCGCCCCGGTCGTCTGGTTGTACGTAATCTTGAGGATGTCACCACCGTCGGCCAGGTAGTCGTAGCCGAAGAGCCCTGCGAAGATCGTGTTGGAGTCCGGATTGACTGCAAAGCAGTTCATCACGTCGAAGTCGGCGGTCGAGGCAACCACAGTGTCCGACAAGACCGAACCCGTGTTGATGTTGCTCACTCTCAGGTGGAAGTCTTCGCTCAGCGAAAAGAACAGGCCTGCGGAAGTATCGAGGCCAATCGTCTGGTTGATGCCGCCTGCGTTCTGCTCCTGCGCGATGATTTTGCTGTCCGCGGCGCCGTCGGCATCCATATGCATGATGCGGAAGTCGGAATGTCCGTCCGGATTGCCCAGACCGTCGCCCGCATAGCCGACCCAGAGTTGGCCGCTAATCGCGCCCACACCAAACATCCCTGGGTGTGGGACCGCCGCTTGTGCTTGCGGTACGGGGCCGGGGGCATTGTGCGGCAGCACGAGATTGAAGGTGGCAGGACTGAAGTCGTCGATGTGCACCGCCGTAGGGCTTCCGGGCACGATCGAGTCATGGGCAAACGATATTCCGCGTAAGCCCTGAGAGATCGCGGCATTGTCCGGTTTGGCAAGGAGTGTGCTGTGGTCGGCCAGGCCACCAAGGCTCTGCGCTTCGGTGGCGGGCGCGAGCAGATGCGACAGTCGGTGAGGTGTTTCGGCCGCGAGTTGCGTGGCGCTGAATGCCGTTGCGATATGTCCAAAGGACGAAAGCCGTTCGCTCTCGAGACTATGGACTGTTTGCGCCGTGGCGTCGGTAAAGCCGGTGGCGGAAAGCCTGTCTAGCCGCAGGCTTGCGGTCGACAGCGGCGCTGACGTGATACTCAGCGGGTCGCCGAAGTTAAAGGTCAGCGACGAGAATTGCGGACGAATACGATCGTTGCTCATTTTGCACCCCATAAAGTGGAACGCACCCGCATCCACTAGCGCTCTCGTTGGAAAAGAGGCGCTCGACAGCGCCAACTGTATCCCGGCCAGTGATGCCCTACAAATGCGAAGGCAGCAGTCACAAAAAATAGATGGCCCCGGAACTCGCTGACGATTGGCCTATGGGAGTATTCCCCGCTGTTAACATTACAAGACCTCTACATTTGCAGGGTTTCCACAAAGACAGCATCTCATCCGCGACTGTGGGCTCTCAGGGAAGATGAAGTGATCCGGGTCACAGGTCAGTTGATCTTGGCAGCAGGAAGACGATGTCGCTTTTCGCCCGCCCCAGCGATACCGACGCGCTCTCACCAATGGAATGTGCAAGGAAATCAAACGTCGCCAAGCTCTTTCACCAAGACGATGAATTTATGACGCTGCCGCCGAGTTATCGGTGCTGACCAGCGTTCAGCCGCAAAAGAGCTTCCCCACTGACGTCGCACGATTTAAGGTAAGCAGCGTGAGTTAGCCGCTCGGGGTGAAGGGGAGAAACTGAATGTCCCAACCGTATGTCGGGCAAATTCTGATGTTTGCCGGATCCTTTGCGCCCGCGGGTTGGATGACCTGCGAGGGGCAGACGATTCCGATCTCGGAAAACGAAACGCTGTTCCAACTCATCGGCACCACCTATGGCGGAGATGGCCAGGAGACCTTTCAGCTTCCTAATCTGGCGAGCCGCATTCCCATCCATATGGGCACGGGCCCGGGGCTTTCGAACTACCAGCTCGGCCAAGCTGCCGGAGTTGAGAGCGTCACGCTGACCACGCAGCAGATTCCGGTGCACAATCACCTGGTCGAAGTGTCCACGTCTGGCGCCAGCAGTAACAAGCCGACTTCCAACGGGATCCTCGCGCAGCAGTCAGCGACGGTGCCCGGCGGCGGGCAACTCTTCTGCTACGCCCCCACCGGTGGTGCCCAAACCAACATGGCGCCCTCCACGGTGGCCAACACCGGCGGCAGCCAGCCGCACGAGAACATCCAGCCCGTGCTGGCGATGACCTATATCATCTCGCTGTTCGGAGTGTTTCCGACGCCGACCTAGAGGCCATTTCCGCTCGCGCGCATCCCGCGTGGGCTCAGACTAAGACGAGAAAAAGCCATGTCCGCACCTTTCGTCGCTGAAGTTACCATCTTCGCATTCAACTTCCCGCCCAAGGGCTGGGCGTTCGCGGCAGGCCAGCTTCTGCCGATCTCGCAGAACACCGCGCTGTTCTCACTGCTCGGCACCTTTTACGGCGGCGACGGCAAGGCGACCTTTGCTCTTCCCGATATCCAGGGCAACGCGGTCATCGGCCAGGGCCAAGGCCCGGGCCTGTCGCAGTATTTCGTGGGCGAGGAGACCGGCGTCGAGAACGTTACGCTGCTGTCAACCGAGATGCCGTCGCACAACCACACCTTCGCCGCCACGACGGTGGCGGGCACGTCGAAGGATATTGCCGGCAATCAGCTTGCCAAGGCTTCGGCAGGCGGCAAGCAGGGAAGCTGGACAGGAAACTATCTGAGCACAGCCAGCCCGAACACGCCCATGAGCCCAATCTCAGCCGGCCCCACCGGCGGCAGCCTTCCGCACGAAAACATGCAGCCCTATCTGACACTGAACTTCTGCATCGCCTTGCAAGGCGTCTTTCCGCCGCGCGGCTAAAGGGGAATCCAGACGATGTCGACTCCATTCCTGGCCCAGATCGAGATCTTCTCGTTCAACTTCGCGCCCAAGGGCTGGGCCCTCTGCAATGGCCAGCTCCTACCTATCAACCAGAACCAGGCGTTGTTCTCACTGCTGGGCACGACCTACGGCGGCGACGGGCGCGTGAACTTCGCATTGCCCGACCTGAGAAGCCGCGTCCCGATCTCGATGGGCGGAGGCTTTACGCTCGGTGAGCGCGGTGGCTCAGAGGCGGTGACCATCACCACCTCGAGCATGCCGCAGCATTCCCACTCGTTGCAGGGCGACGCGAACAACGGGACGATCGACACGCCTGCAACCACCACTGTGCTCGGAGTGGGCAACGGCGTCGCCAACCCGGGTGGCAACTTCAACATCGGCCTCTACAGCACGGCATCGCCGAACAATACTGCGTGGGCTGGCACGATCGGCAACACCGGTGGCAGCCAGCCGCATACCAACCTCATGCCGTACCTGTGCCTGAACTTCTCCATCGCGCTGCAAGGCATCTTTCCCTCGCAGACCTGATGGCGTTAGTTGAAGATTGCCTGATAGTCCTGCCACTCCTTCTCCAGCGTGTGGGTGGGCAATACATAAATTTGATACGTCGGTCCGTCCTCGAACTCACAATCGTAGATCGCCTCGGGCAAGTGCTCCTTCTCTCTGGGCGCCCGGAAAATGAGGATGAAGGGGTCTCGCTTGGCCGTGGCCAGGAACTTCTCCGACTTTATGATCTTGACCAATGGCATGACGAAGCGCGTTCCCTTGAACCGCACATTTTTCCCCACCAATGGCTCGAAATGATGGACCTCGAGAAATTCGGCCATGCCAACCCTCATGCGCTATGATCTGAGCCGCGAGAATGCCTCAACGATATCAGCGATGGAAGCAGTGCGTCGGTACGACACACGATATGGCTCGGTCGTCCTGCGTCCCGAAGGACAGCACGACGCGCCATTCTTGTTCGCTCTGTTCACCAGCCATGCAGCGCGACCGCTCAGGCAAGCCGGGCTGGACGATGCAGCGATCGACACGATGATGCGGTTTCAGTTCCGCTCGCAAACCACCACGTACAGCGATCACTATCCGGATGCGGTGTTTTCCATCATCGAAAGCAACGGTAAGCCGATTGGCCGCTTGATCGAGGAAGATGAAGGCGACCGCGTCTATTTCGTCGATTTCGCGTTGTTACCGGAGCGTCAGGCCAAAGGCCTCGGAACAGCGTTTATCGAGCAGGTTGCAGATGAATGGGCCGCAAGGGGCCGCGCCGCGCGGGTCGAAGTTCAGTACCACAACCAACCATCGCTGAAGCTGTGTCACAAACTTGGCTTTACCCAGATCGAGGAGCGTAGCGTTGGCTACCTCAATCTGCTGCGCAGGATAGTGAAGGCAGTATGACCGGTCTGACTGTCGATACCCCACGGGGCCCCTTCACGCTGGCACGCAATTGCGATGGCTGCACGCTCTGCTGCCGCGTCCTCGAAGCGACCACCCTGAACAAGCCTGCGGGCGTGCTTTGCCAGCACTGCGTGGTAGGCAAAGGATGCGGAATTCGTGAGACCCGCGGTGCAGAGTGTCGTGACTATCATTGCGGCTGGCTGATCGACGGTTCGCTTGGGCCGGAGTGGCAGCCTGAGACAGCGCACATCATCATCACTTATGACCTCGATGGCCGCAGGCTCAATGCGCATGCCGATCAGTTATTTCCGAGCGCATGGCGTCGGGAACCATATTACTCCCAGCTCAAGAGCTGGGCGGCCTTTGCACTCCCGCGCAATGGACAGGTGGTCGCCTACAATGGACGCCACACCTTCGTGTTCCTTCCCGACCGCGACATTGATCTCGGCATCCTCGCCAAGGATGACTACATCTTCATCGAACGGTTGGGTGAAGATCGCTGGGATGTGCGTAAACTGAGCGCGGCACAGGCTAAGGCGATGCAGGCGTCGCCTGACGCCGTCTCCTAACATATAAGTCATGACAAGCTTCGACGTGCCAATCGCCTCCGTCGTCGCGATTGTCATATCGCCATTCATTGGAAGCTTTTTGGCGCTCCTGGCCTTGCGCTTGCCAGCGCGTCGGCCAATCGCCCTCGGCCGCTCCGCATGCGACGAATGTAGCCACACGCTAAGCGCACGCGATCTAGTGCCGTTCGCAAGCTACGCTGCACTTCGCGGAAAGTGCCGCTACTGCGGCACGCGAATAGACCCGCTCCATCCGCTGATCGAAGCGGGCGCGCTGGCGATCGCGGTGTGGGCGGTGGCAACGGTCCCGTCGGAATGGATACTCATTGCCACCTGCGGCCTCGGTTGGACACTTTTGACGCTTACGGCAATCGATTGGCGCACCTACCGGTTGCCCGATGCGCTGACCCTGCCGCTTGCCGCTGCCGGCCTCGTGATCGCCTTCGCCATCGATCGTGCCAGCCTCATCGATCACATCATCGGCGCCGCGGCCGGGTTCCTTGCGTTCGCAACATTGGCAGAGGGCTATCGCCGGTTTCGCGGCCACGAAGGCTTGGGCCTCGGCGATGCGAAGCTCCTTGCGGCCGGTGGCGCATGGTTAGGATGGGCGGGCCTTCCAACGGTTGTACTCCTCGCGGCGATCCTCGGCCTCGCCTTTGTCCTCGTGCGCCGACTGACGGGCCAAGCCATCGATGCGCTTGATCGCACTCCATTCGGCCCGGCCCTCGCCGCAGGCGTGTGGTTCGTTTGGCTCTATGGACCGCTATTGCCGGGTTGACGGGAACCCGGCGCACCGCAGAGCCGCAGGCCTGGCACTCTGGCGGCGCGAGCGAACTTCCGTGAGAAGTCCGTACGCTAACCAAATATTCCGCCCTACCGCGGTTCGCCAATGCAATGTCGCTTTTGGCCCGCAAGGCGGTCACATCCCGCGCATGCGCATCGAGAAGCGGACTCGCAAGGGTGCGTGGATGTTGGTATCGTCCAAGCATGAATTCATTCTGTCGAAGGCAGTGCCTCGGGGGTGTCCATGGAGCTTTCACGTCGGTCGACCTTGGCTTACGGATCGGCTCTCGCTGCGGCAGCACAGGCCGCGGTCCCAATGCCGGCGATTGCGCATCGCCAAACGGCATTTGCGAATTCCGCAAGGTCACAACTTGTTCAGCATCTCGTCGTCCATGAGGACGAAGCCGAGGGCGGACCATATTGCGTCGCGATTTCGTTTCCGGCGCCGGATACCGCCTGGAAGACGGCGTTCTTAACCGACGCAGATTTCACAGCTGCGGACGCGCGCTATGGTCTGCGTGGGTATGGCCTTCGCCGGTTGAATGCGTTCGAGACGAAAGACGGCACCCGTTACGCTGCGATTTGGCAGTTCGGCTTCGAAGCCCCAGCACAGGTCCGCCGCGACATGACGTTGACGGAACTTCAGAGCGATGTGAAACGCCTTGCCGCAGCCGGCCACTCGCTCTCACATATCGATGCCCGTGCAACGGCGTCGGGTCCGCGCTTCGCTACGATCTGGAGCCGCTCCCCCAATCCGCAACAACGTGTCATTACCGATCTGACGGCAGCACAATTCGCTGCTCAACGCGGAACACTGGCAGCGGGAGGACTTCATCCGGTCCAGGTCGCTGGTTACGCGACGGGAGATGAGCCACGCTTCGCCGCGGTTTTCGCGAGCGATGCTGGTCAGCGTCGTCAGGTCGAGCTAGCGGTGGCCGCCATGGATTTCCATCGCCACTCGATGCTAATGATGTCTCAAGGGCACAAGCTCCTGGACGCGAGCGGTTATGTCGTCGGCAAACAACCTTTCTACACCGCCGTGTGGCAGCGCGCATGAACAGGGCCGCGCTACCTCGCGGCATAGTGCGCCTTTAACAGACTGCCGCTGCAACGGCCCAATGACGGCCTGCGCTTGGCGGGCTGCCATGCTTTCTGCGCGCGACGCGTGCTGAGAGATACACATGGTTGTGCAGCTTGAAACTTTTGCAGCCAGCGATGGTCATCCTGCGCGCGAGGCCCTCGCACAGCAGCTGCTCGATAGCGAAAAGCTGACGCAGTCGGGCCTTGACCGCGCGAAGCGGCTGGCAAGTGAGAGTGGCGAGCGTCTTGAGCATGTTCTCGCCAAACTGGGTCTCGTGTCGGAGCGAGATATCGCAGAGACGATCGCGGCACTTCTCAAGCTGCCCATGGCGGCAACCGAGGACTATCCGGCGGAGCCGGTTCTCGAAGATCGGCTCAGCCTCAAGTTCCTTCAGGAAGCAAAAGTTCTCCCGCTTGCCGACCAGGACGAATGCCTCGCGTTGGCGATGGTCGATCCGCTCAACGATTACGCCGCAGACGCAGCGTCATTCGCGGCAGACAAACCGATTGCTCGCTTTGTGGCGTATCCCGCCGACTTCGAGCTCGCATTCGACCGCCTTTATGGCGGCGGCCGTTCCGAAATCGAACATATCTCGGCGGCTACCATGGACCGCAACGATGCCAGTGCTGCCGAAGACGTCGAGCGCATCCAGGACAGCGCCAGCGAGGCGCCAGTCATCCGCCTCGTCAATCTGCTGATCACGCGCGCTGTCGAAGCGCGAGCGTCCGACATCCACATCGAGCCAATGAACGGCGAATTGGCCGTCCGCTATCGCATCGACGGAGAACTACAGGACGTCGAGTCGCCGCCGGCGCGATTGTCAGCCGCTATCGTGTCACGCGTAAAAATCATGGCGTCCCTCAATATCGCGGAACGGCGCCTGGCCCAGGACGGCCGAACGAAATTCGCCGTCCGCGGCAAGGAGATCGACTTTCGCGTTTCGACCATCTCCACCATTCACGGCGAAAGCGTGGTACTGCGCATCCTCGATCGCAGCAGCCTCAAGCTCGACTTCGATGCACTGGGCTTCGACGAGCCAGCAGTGAGTCCGATCCGCGATCTCCTCAACCGGCCTTTCGGCATCATGCTCGTCACCGGCCCGACCGGCAGCGGCAAGACGACGACGCTGTACACCGGACTGCTCGAGCTGAATACGCGGCAGCGGAAAATCCTGACGATTGAAGATCCGGTCGAATACCAGCTCGATGGCGTCAATCAGGTGCAGGTAAAGCCGCAGATCGGCATCACGTTCGCCAGCGCGCTTCGCTCCTTTCTGCGTCAGGATCCCGACGTGATGATGGTCGGTGAAATTCGCGATCTCGAGACGGCCCAGGTGGCCGTACAGGCCGCGCTCACCGGTCACGTTATTCTGTCGACGCTGCACACAAACGATGCCTCCAGCGCCATTACGCGGCTGCTCGACATGGGCGTCGAAGATTTTCTGCTGACCTCGACAATCGGTGGCGTCGTCGCGCAGCGGCTGGTGCGCGTGCTCTGTCAGAATTGCCGCGAGCCGTACGAGATCCTCCCTGAACTTGCCGATCGCATGCAGATCCCACCACGACGCGATGGCCGCGCACACGTCGCATACCATGCGAAGGGTTGCCAGCAGTGCAACGGTACCGGCTATTTCGGCCGCAGTTCCATCGTCGAAGTGCTGACGATGGACGATGCAATACGGCAGCTTGTGCTCTCGCGCGCCGATACTGCCGCAGTCCGGCGCCAGGCGATTGCCGGTGGCATGCGGACCATGCACCAGCACGGGATGGCCAAGGTCCTTGCCGGAAGCACGAGCCTCGAAGAGGTGCTCCGTGCGACGCGAATGGTTTGAGGCATGGCGAGCTTTCGATACCGCGCGGTAACCGCTGCTGGCACGATCACCACCGGCCTGGTCGATGCGGTTTCCGAAGACGACGCCATCGCCCAGGTCCGTGGTCTCGGTCATCTTCCGATGGTCGCAAATCCTGCGGGAAGGAGACGCTGGCAGTCGTTGCTTCCTTCGGCTGGGGCGGCGCGCTATCCGGCAAACGCTGTCGTGTTCGTCACCCAGCAGCTGGCGGCGTTGCTGGGCGCACGGTTATCGCTCGATCGCGCATTGGCAATCCTTGTGGAGCTTGGTGAAGCGCGTCGCTTGCGCAAACCGCTTCTCGGCGTTCTATCCGCGATACGCGATGGATCGAATCTGGCCGATGCCCTGGAAGCTTCGGGCGCATTCTCCAAGCCGTATGTCACGATGGTCCGCGCAGGCGAGCACGGCGGCAATCTCGAAGCGACGCTGAGGCGGCTGGCCGAATATCTCGCCGCTTCGGCAACAGTGCGACAGACCATTGTCTCGGCGATGATCTATCCAGCCATTCTGCTGTGCACCAGCATCTTGTCGATCGGCTTTATTTTGGTGGTCGTACTTCCGGAATTTGCGCCGCTGTTCGCCCAAGCCGGCAAGCCGCCACCGTTCGCAATGCAGGTCGCACTCGATATGGGAACGTTTCTTTTCGACCACTGGTGGGTCGTCATTGCTCTGCTGGCCGGAGCCTTCCTGGTTCTCAGGCAATTTTCGAACACCCTCGCCTATCGGAACTGGCGCGACCGGACCGTTTTGCGGTTGCCGCTATTCGGCGATCTCGTGGTCAAAACACAGATCGAACGGTTCAGCCGGACCCTGAGCACCCTCATGGCGAACGGCGTTAATCTGCCCCAAGGCCTCGCGCTTGCGAGCGAAACCCTGAGCAATTCGATAATCGCAAACGCCGTGAGCGAAACGGCCGCCCGCCTGAAGGAGGGTGAGTTTCTGACAGCCCGCCTCCGCCAGACCGGTGTTTTCCCGCAACTCGCACTCGATATGCTGCGCGTAGGCGAAGAGACAGGCTCACTCGAGGAGATGCTGGTCCAGCAGGCTGAACTCTATGAACACGAGGTCAAGCAGGCCGTGAATCGATTGCTTTCGCTCCTTGTGCCGGTGGTGACGGTGTTCATGGGACTCGTTGTGGCCGGGCTGATCTCCTCGATCCTCATCACCATTCTTAGTATCAACGACCTCGCGTCATGAACCGTCCTTCCGCCATACCGAAAGACGCCGGCTACACGCTAATCGAGCTGCTTGTCGTTCTGGCGATCCTTGGCCTCGTGACAGCGGTGGGGATCCCGCTGGTGTCCTCATCGCGGCCGGCACTGGAAGCAAAAACAGTCGCGACCACTCTGGCCGACGATCTGCGTGCCGCTCATCAACGCGCCATTGATGAAGCCACCGTGGAACGCTTTGTGTTCCATCCGTCCGCGCGTCGCTACGGTACAAGCAGCGGAAAACAGCGGTTGGTGCCGGTGGGCTTCAGCATTGCGCTACGCTCGCCAACGCCCAATGAAATCGACTTTTATCCCGACGGCAGCAGCAATGGCGGATCGTTTCTCATTTTGGCGGCTGGTGTTCGACATCGTGTGACGGTGCGTTGGCCCACCGGGCGGATCGCCCTCGATGACTAGCCGTCGAACCGAAACCGGCTTCACGCTGATCGAGATGCTGGTCGCCTTGGCCATAGTCGCGCTTTCCATGTCCGTGCTGCTCAGGATCATCTCGGACAATCTCGAGCGCGCGCGGCGAGCCCGAGATGAGGCCGCGGCGCTGTCGCTGGCTCAGTCTCTGCTCGCGCAGGCGAACACCGGCGTTCCGCAAACCGGCGTGTCGACCGGCCGCTTCGGTAACGGATTTTTCTGGCGATTGCAGACCGAGTCGTACGGCACCGCAGCCTCGCGCAACAACTGGCCGGTGGATGCAGTGGCCATCACCGCCACGGTGTCGTGGCATGAAGCCGACGATACTGGATCAAAAACGCTGACTACGCTTCGGGTGATCCCCAAAGGGACAACCCCCTGATGGTAGGTCATGCAATTCCAACCCGCAGCGATGGTGGCTTCACGCTGATCGAACTTTTGGTAGCAATCACGCTGCTGTCCCTGCTGGCGCTGGTGCTCTTCGGCGGGTTGCACTTCGGGATGCGAGCGTGGGAGGGTGCGCGGGCTAACAGTGTTGGATCAGACGATCTGCGTATTGCGCAAGGCATTGTTCGCCGCGAGGTAGAGGGCGCGTACCCCTATTACTCTTCCCGCGATCCCCTTCATCCGGAAATCGATTTTCGCGGAAACAATTCGGCGATGACATTTCTGGCGGCTGCCCCGCAAGCTATCGCATCGAGCACACGATCCCGCGTAACCATCGCAGAAGAACGCGTTGGCAGGATTGTTCAGCTCACGATCCGGGCGGTGCCGGAACTCGCCACCGCCGGGAATGCGGCCTGGTCGGCTCCGCTCGTAGGCGATATCGCAACAGCGCGCTTCTCGTTTCTTGGTCCGGATGGCTGGCACGATACGTGGCAAAACCAAAGCATCTTGCCGAGCCTCGTGCGCCTTCGCGTGGCCTTCAAATCGGGTGATACCCGCTTCTGGCCCGACATGGTCGTGGCGCCGCATATCACCGCCGACGCCAGTTGCGTTTACGACTATCCCACCAAGCGCTGTCAGAACCGCAAATGACACCTCCGGGGATCTCATCACGCGCAATGGAGCTGCTGGATACCTTCCACGACGCGTGGAAGTGGTGGCAAGGCGAAATCGCCGCGTTACTGCCCGAAAGTGTCCGCCGCCAATTCACGAGCGGCGTCTCCGTGACGGTAATAGACTTTGGTGCCGAGACTGTTCGCCTCCAGCGCTTCACCAACGGCGGCGAGATGGACCTTGCGGATTTGCCGCGCGCAAATCTGGATGCCGCAACCCTGCACGCCGCGCTCGCGCCCGAGTTTGCGAAGCCATGGTTTTTGCGCGACTCGTTTGTGCTCCGCCTGCCAGGCCGAGTGGCCCTGGCGCGGAATCTATCGCTGCCGCTCGCAGCCCGGCGCAACATCGCAGGTCTTTTGGCGCTTGAGCTCGATCGGCAGAGCCCCCTCGACCGCGCGGAGATCTATCACGACTATCGCGTCCTCGGGATCGACCGGCAGGCCAGACGGGTGGATGTGGTTTGGCGGATCGTTCGGCGCGCGAGCGTCGCGCCCGCCCTCGAACTGTGCCGCAAAGCCGGCATTGAGTTGGCCGGCGTCATTTTCGATGGTGACGAAACAACGTCGGACGGCGGAAATTTTCCAGTCGCCCCTCGCGCCTCATATCTCCTGCGCGTGCGTGAGCATCTGATCGCCGGCATGCTCGTTATCATTGTTGCGCTGCTTGTTGCGATCACGGCGGGTGCCTACTTGCGCAACCAATCCGCAGCCGACGCTTTCTCCAGCCGTGTGGACAAGGCACGGCTCGCGGCCCATGCATCGCTGCGCCTTCAGCATGAGATCGACGCTTCGCAAAAGCGCTCAGCGCTCCTGTTATCGGAACGGCACCATCTCACCACCACCCGCATTCTGGCCGAGACAACGCGCGTCTTGCCCGCCGGAAGCTGGCTGACCGATTTTGCCGTTCGCGGTGACGAAGTGCATCTCCAGGGTTATTCGAACGCCGCCTCTTCTCTCATTGCGTTGTTCGACGCATCGCCGCTGTTCACCTCGACCGAATTCCAGGCACCGCTTGTGCAGGCACAGAACCCGGATCAAGAGCGGTTCGATCTCGCGTTCAAGGTCCGCAAGGGAGCGCGGTGATGGCGCAATCCCGTTTGCACAATCGCGGCTGGCCCCTTGTCATTCTTGCCGGGGTCGTTGTGGTTTTCATTTTCGCGGTGGTGCTGCCAACCATCGAACTGTTCGTATGGCAGCGTGAAGATGCCGCGCAGGCAAGCGAAGACCTTGCCGCGTATCGCGGCCAGATCGCGGCGCGCCCTCGCCTTCAGGCCGAGTTGGCCGCGATGAATCGCCAGGAGTCGCAAGCCGTTGCTTTGCTGCAGGGTGCGAACACCGCTGTTGCAGCGGCAAACATGCAGAGTTTGGTGAAGCGCCTCATCGAGAGCCACAGCGGACAGCTGCGCAGCGCGCAAATGATGTCGGCGACCAAGCACGCCGGTTTAGAGAAGATCCAGGTTCAATACGAACTCTCTCTCCCTCTTGGCAGTCTTGGCCGCGCCACCTTTGAACTCGAAACAGGCCGGCCTTTCCTCTTTCTCGACACAGTTGATGTTCGACCGGAGATGTATGCCGATGGCTCGACCGGCGCGCCCGGCAATCTTCACGTCCAGTGGCTGATGCACGGCTATCGCCGGACGGAGGCACCGTGACGTCGTACCTCCCGGCAGGCCTGCTCACTGTCACGGTTGGACTCGGCAGCGTCCTTGCCTATCAAGCGCTTGCTCCGGTTGCGCAGGCCGATGAACCCGTCGCGCAGGTCATTCCCGTGCACACCGTACCCGCTGAGCCACCACCTTATGACCCACCGTCTTATGATCAGTTCGCGGTTATCAACGCCCGCCCTGTCTTTGACTCCGCGCGTCAGCCCGTGGCCGAGCCGGCGACAACGGGAACCGTGAGTTCTTCGCCACCCGCCTTAACACTTGTTGGCGTTGCAATCGGCGCGGGAACATCGGTGGCCTTGCTTAGGCGTGCCGACGGACAAGCCTCGATCAGCGGCCGGACCGGACAATGGATCGATGGCTGGCAACTCGTCCGGATCGCACCCGGTTTCGTGACCTTTCGCGCCGGCGTGACCGACTACACCATGAAAATGCGGGCTGCGGCCGGATTGCCGCAGCCTCCCCTTAACAATGGCGACGTCCCTGCAGTGACAGGGCGGGCCGGTCCATAGATAGTGCGCCCGAAGGTGCTGGATGTTCAGTATGCGGAAGAAGGCGTGGCTATGCTTCGCGCTGTGCCTAGCCACGGCGGGCAGTGCCGTGGGTGCAACTCCGCGCCCCGGCGAGTATGTGGATTCCAATGGCAATCCGATTGCCCGGCCAGTACCGAAACTGATCGGCCCTAATGGGCAGGTGATCGCCAATCCTGATTTAGGAACACCCGCGAGCGAGCCACTGGTCCCCCCGGTTCGTGCGAACACACCACTACCGCCTGCACCCCCTCCATCGCCTCCTACCTCCGGAGTCTCCGACGATGGCGGTATCACGCTCAACTTCGTCGATGCGGACGTGCGCGACGTTGCCAAGGCGGTTCTCGGCGACTTCCTCGGGCTCAACTATGCCGTCGGCGCAAACGTCACGGGCACGGTAACCATCCAGACCAGTCGCCCGATTGCCCGCAAGGACGCGCTCCCCGTCATTGAACAGGCGCTTCAACTTAACGGCCTGGCTTTAATCAATCGAGCCGGCGTTTACAACATCGTGCCTCTCGCCGAGGCGCGGCATCAGGCCGGTATCGCTCCCGGCCGGCGCGCGAGCAGCGAGCCCGGTTACGGCGTCCAGATTGTTCCTCTCAAGTATGTTGATGCTGCGCAGATGCAGCACCTGCTCGAGCCCCTGGTGCCCAGTCAGGCCATCATCTATGCGGACGCGACGCGCAACGTTCTGGCAATTCAAGGCACCGCCGCAGAGCGTGCGGCGATGATCGACGAGATCAGCCTCTTCGATGTCGATTGGCTCGCGAAGATGTCCTTCACTCTGCTCACGCCGCGATATACCGATGCCAGTGCGCTTGCATCGGAACTTCAGCAGATCTTGGGCCAGCATAGCGCCCTCGCCGATTTCATTCGCCTGGTGCCCATTCAAAGGCTGAACGCTGTCTTGGCGATTACGTCACAGCCACGGTATCTGGCCCAGCTTGAGCAGTGGATGAACCGGCTCGATCTGCCCGGTCAGGGCTATGACCGACGGCTCTTCTTCTATCCGGTGCAAAACGGCCGCGCGTCGGATCTTGCCGAAGCCCTCAACCGTTCCATTCATGGGGCAAACTATAAGCTCGATGACGACAGTTCGGGATCAGGCAACGACTTTGTCGAGATGATGCCCACCAACAATCCGCCGCCGCCCGCTACGCCCGCGCCGCAAGCACAACCGACATCGTCGGCGCCTGACAATTCCGGCTCGCCCGAGACCACCGGCAGTGTCACCATAACTGTCGACAAGGCGAACAACGCGCTTCTGATCTATGGGACGCCGCAGCAATACGCCGTGATTCAGGATGTCCTGCACCATATGGACGTCGCGCCGGTTCAGGTGCAGCTTGAGGCCGTCATCGCTGAAGTCACGTTGACCGACGGCCTACAATATGGCGTTCAGTATTTCTACAAGCCGAACGGCAGGCACGAAATCGTGCTCTCGAACACGGATACCGCTGCGATCGCGCCTGAGCTTCCCGGCTTCTCGTATCTGTTCACGCCCGGGCAGAATATCAGCATCATTTTAAGCGCGCTGTCGCAGGTCACGCACGTCGAAGTCGTTTCGTCCCCCAACGTGATGGTGCTGAACAACGGCACAGCACTGCTGCAAGTAGGCAACCAGGTGCCGATCGCGACGGCGCAGGCGGTCAGCGTCTCGGCGGGCGGAGCGCCGATCGTCAACAGCATCGAATATCATCCGACGGGCGTCATTCTAAAAGTCACGCCGAGCGTGAACCTGAGCGGCACGGTTACACTCGACATCCTGCAGGAAGTCAGCAACGTGGCGCCGGACGCGGACCAGAATACCACTCTGGGCTCTCCCACCTTTGCCGAGCGCAGGGTCAAAAGCACCGTCGCCATTCACGACAACGAGACCGTGGCGTTGGGTGGCCTCATCAGCACGAGCCGGACGAAGGGGAGCAACGGCATCCCTTTCCTGTCCCAGATTCCCGTTATCGGCGGTTTGTTCGGAAAGAAGACCGACAACAGTGACAGGACGGAGTTGATGGTGCTCATCACGCCGCATGTGGTGGAGAATCTCGAAGCTGCGCGGGCAATAACGGAGGAGTTACGGCAGAAATTCCCCGCCGTTGCACCTTTGCTGCGCAAAATGAAGTGACCGGCCGTTCCAATGAACGCGGCTTGGCGCTTGTCGTAGCGCTCTGGGTTGTCGCGGCACTGGCGCTGATTGCCGCTGCAATGCTCTCGACATCGTTGAATAACGCTCACATCAATCGCAACGCCTGGGAGCAGCTTGAGATACAGACGGCCGCCGATACCGGCGTACAAAGCGCAATACTGTCTCTCTTTGATCCAAAGCCGGAAGACTCACAGCCTCTAGACGGTCGCGCACGCCCCCTGACCTTCGCCGGCATTTCAGTGACAGTTTCGGTTCAGGATGAAACCGGCCGCATCGATCTCAACTACGCCAACCGCAACCTGCTGCGGGACTTCTTCAAGGTGGTAGGCGCAGACGACCCAGACTCGCTGGCCGATCATGTGATCGACTGGCGCTCCGTTGGTCCGACGCGCAGCTCAAATAGCGTGACCGCGGATGACTATGAAAACGCGGGTTTCGCATATCGTCCGCGCAATGGCCCGTTTCAGTCGGTCGGCGAACTCGGTCTTGTTATCGGCATCACCCCCGATCTGCTTCGCCGAGCCGAACCCAGCCTGACAGTCTATTCGCACATCTCAAGCTTTGACACCCGCTTTGCGTCAGCGGATGTCTTGCAAACAATTCCCGGTGTCGGCCAGCAAGAGGCCGACTTGATGGCAAGGACGCACCAATCTTCAGCGGCGGCAGAAGGCCATGCGTATTCAATCGTCTCGACAGCAACACGCGGCCGGATGCATTTCACCCGCCGCGCGGTCGTGCTGATCACTGGAGACCCCAAACTTCCCTATTGGACATTGGACTGGAGATAGAAAGTTAGCATGCTCGGCACACGTTGGAGTGACCATTCCTTCGTCTTAGAAGAACATGGGCGAGAACTTACATGTCGCACTTCGAGCCCCTTGCTCCACTAGAGTTTGAATAAGGACCTACATCGGCGTGTAGCAGGGACGGGCAAAAGTTCATAGAAGCGCCCGTCGGCGAAATCTCCCAGACCTTGTGCTGCATTACTTCTCTTGTGAAATAGAATTGGCGATTGGGCGTGCCTGTTTTCACGTGGCGCCCTGACCGACTGAGAGAGTGAGCATCGCACAATCTAGCCCAATCTATTGCGGAGTGCGGGACTGAACTCGAAGAGTTCAGGCCATCGCCTAAATGGGTTGGTGCGGTCGAGAAGACTCGAACTTCCACGCCTTGCGGCGCTACCACCTCAAGGTAGTGCGTCTACCAATTCCGCCACGACCGCACGCCGGTAGGAAAATCACAGGTAGGCCGCGGGGTTTAGCAATACCGACCCCAGGGAGCAAGCGCGGTTAAATACCGTCACCATCCACGCCGTGGATGCCGCACTCGTCCTTGTCGAGGCCAGCCCAGCGGCCCGCGCGATAGCTTTCGCCGGCCTGGACGCGGCGGGTGCAGGGCATGCAGCCGATCGACGGATAACCGTCCTCGACCAGTGGGTGACGCGGGAGGCAGTGGAGTTCGACGTAACGGTCGAGATCGGCAAGCGACCACTCCGCAAGCGGATTGAAGCGGAAGCGGCCTTCGAAGAACTCTACCGGCTGCATTTCCGAACGTGCGTTGGTCTGGAATCGCTTGCGGCCGGTGATCTGAGCGCTGAAACCCTCCAGCGCCCGGCGCAGCGGAATGACCTTGCGGAAGTTGCAACAGGCGTCGGTATCGCGAGACCACAACGCACCTTCGGGATCGAGGCGATTGCGCTCCGCCGCCGTGGGGCCAAGCGATCGAACGTCGGTCAGTCCGAGCTCGTCCTGCAGCCTGTCGCGATAGCGCAGGGTTTCGCCGAAAAGCTTGCCGGTGTTGAGGAAGAGAACGGGCGTCGATGGATCGACCTGCGCGACCATGTGCAGAAGCACCGCCGATTCCGCACCGAAGGAGGAAACGACGGCCGTTTTGCCGCGCAGTTCTCCGGTGAGCGCGAGTTCAAGAACGCCGTGCGCATCGCGGCCGCGGGCCGCTAGCTGCAATTCCGCCAGCTTCGCCTTCATCACCGGATCGGATGGAATGGTGCCGGCCGGATCGAATGCGCGCGGCTCGCCGGGACGATTGCGGTCAATCACGGTGACGGTTGCGCTCACGAGAGCCAACCCTTTTCGTCGACCATCTCGCGGGTGCGTTCACTCACCTCCGCGGGTTCGAGACCTTTCTTGCGCCAACCGTCGCGAGCGCGGCCGATCTGGGCTGCGCGATTGCGCCACTCCGGACCGAACTTCTGTTCAAGCCACTCGCGGATCGAACGCGAGAGGCCGGGGGCGAGACCGCCCGTTGAAACGGTCAGCAGCAAGTCGCCCTGGCGGACGACAGCTGGGACATGGAAGTCACAAAGTTCTGGCACGTCCTCGACATTCACCAGAACGCCCGAGCGCCGTGCCGTATCGGCAAGCTTGGCGGCTACCTGTCTAGGCAAACCGGCGACAAAGAGAACGTGCAAACCCCGCAGGGCAAGGGCGTCCGCTGTGCGGGAAATGGTGACGCTGTCGACCCCCGCCTCGGTCAGAAGTGCGCGCCTCCGCGCCAATCCTTCACCCTCTCCGGCGACGCCGGCGCGGATGAGCTTGGAATTGAGCACGATGGGCAGCACGAACGAACCTCTCACCCGGATTTCGGGTTCTACAGAGAGGTACGCGTTGACCCTATAAAATGCAACGATTGAGTGGGAAATAAATTACAGTACACCACTTTGAGTGTATTATGTCTCATAAGCTCTGAGAAGTTGGCTCACGGCGACGGCGACCTTCTCGCCTTGGATGATAATCTCGCCCTTCGCGATGGCGCGGTCGTTGGCGAGGATCGTCACGGGATCGTCCTGACGGGAGTCGAGTTCGATGACGGCGCCACGGCCCATCCGAAGAAGCTGGTGCATAGGAATGACGGAGCGGCCGAGGACGACGGAGATCTCAACCTTGACGCTTTCAATGTTTGCGGACATGAGCCGATCCCGATGAAGACGGTGCGGATAGTTTCGCGATTATGCTTTCGGACCGGTTAATGGGCGCGACAAACACACCTCTGGATGCGCGGCAGGCGGTCGACTGGAAGGTTTCTGACGACCTGACGCCGTATCCCGAGGCGGTGGCGTTCATGGAAGAGCGCGCCGCCGGGATTGCGCAGGGAGCAGCGCCTGAACTTGTCTGGCTGCTCGAACATCCACCGATCTACACCGCCGGCACCAGCTCCAAGGATTCCGATTTGCTTGACGCGAGGTTTCCGGTTTTTCGCACCGGGCGCGGCGGACAGTTCACCTATCATGGACCAGGGCAGCGGGTCGGATACGTCATGCTCGACCTGCGCCGACGTGGTCAGGATGTGCGGCGCTTCGTGCACGACCTCGAAGTGTGGCTCATTCAGACGCTCGCCGAGTTCAATGTGAAGGGCGAACGCCGCGAAGGACGTGTCGGCATCTGGGTCGCGCGTGGCGGCGGTCGCGAAGACAAGATTGCGGCCATTGGCGTGCGGGTGAGGCGTTGGGTGACCTTTCACGGCGTGTCTCTTAACATCGAGCCCGATCTGACGCACTTCGACGGCATCGTCCCATGCGGCATCCACGAACACGGCGTGACGAGTCTCGCCGATCTCGGCCTACCGGTTTCAACAAATGATGTGGATGTTGCGATGAAGACGGCGTTTCGCCGCGTGTTCGGTCCTACAACCTGACGGCTGTTCGGATCGGGCCGTCGTTCTCGTAGAGTGCGTCGGCGTGAGTCGAGGGGGAAATCATGCCGCGCGTGTCAGCTGCCTTTTTCACACTGACGTTCATCTACCTGCTGATCGGGATGATCTGGGGTCAATATATGGGCGCCTCTGAGGACCACACGCTCTATCCGGCGCATGCGCACCTCAATCTCGTTGGCGGCGTCCTCAGCGCGATCTACGGGACGTTCTATGCCCTGACGCAAAACTCGGCGAAGTTCTCGGCGTGGCTGGCGTGGATCAATCTCGTGTTTTCGGTATCGGGTGTTGTGGTGATGATCACGTCGCTCGCGATTTTCCTCTCGAACGGCAACGATCCAAAATACGTACCGGGCATGGTGACCGGCGAGATCCTGAACGTGCTCGGCATGCTGACGTTCGGAATTTCGGTGCTGCGCGAACTGGTGCGCAGCCGCGCGACCACCTAATTGTCGCTACAGGGACGGCCGGCGGCGGAAACCCTTTTCCTCCGGCGGCCTGTCTTCATTGTGGATGTCGACGCTCTTGACGCGCGAGCCTTCCGGTCCGCGCATGGCGGCACCAACGAATTCCTCGACGATCTTCTGAAAGCCTGAAACAAGCACCTCGACCGTGCCGTCCGAGCGATTGCGAATCCACCCGTCGAGCCCGAGCCGGTTGGCTTCGCTGATCGCAAAGTTCCGGTAGCCGACCGCCTGCACGAAGCCTTCGACCCGCAGCCTGAGTGTCGTCAGTTCACCTTTGTCTTCGCTCATCCGGTGTAGATGACATCTGGCTTCGGTGTGCACAAGCGCGTGTTCGATGCAGGCCCAACTACAGTTTGCGATCACGTTCGCGACAACATCGGCCGATTGCCACATTGCCGCCTTCAAATCTCGCATTTTTGAAATATCTGCTGGCGACAAAGCTGTTATGCGTCGGCGGTGCATTGCTGCAATAGAAAATCACCTACGACCTTGAATTGACGAGATAATCGGGGATCGCGTGCAAAAGACATTGGTATTGGGCCTCGTGGCTGCGATGGCGTTCGCTTTGCCGGCGGCGGCGCAGCAGGAAGCACAGACGGGCGTACTCGTTTACGAACCGCCGTTCTTTGCCGACGCACGGCCCAGCACCGCGCTCGATATGGTCAAGCGTCTGCCGGGATTCTCACTAGACCTCGGCGATACGTCGGCACGCGGCTTTGCGGGGTCGGCGGGCAATATCCTCGTCGACGGACAGCGGCCGACATCGAAGACAGACACGCTCGACTCCATCATTTCCCGCATTCCGGCTTCTGACGTCGAGCGTATCGAGGTTATCCGCGGTGGAGTCCCCGGCATTGACATGCAGGGCAAGGCGGTGGTGGCCAACATCGTGCGCAAGAAGACGGCGTCGACCAGCGTGATCCTCGACTTGTCGGACAACATCTGGCCGGACGGTCATTCCGCGCCGCAGTTCAGTGCGCAGATGACGAGCACGCAGGGCGACCGGACATACGAAGGATCCTTCACGCGCTACGGCGGATATGACGACTCCGTGGGTATCGGCACGCGAACGTTTACGGACTACACGGGCTTTTTCGGGCCAACCCCTCCTCCAGTAGATCGCGAGAACCGGCGCGCGATCGGCTACGGCTGGGGGCTCACGGGCGGCGCCAGCCTTCCGTTGTGGAGCGGACAGTTCAAAGCGAACCTCACCTACCAGGACACGCCGTTCCGCTCCGACCTCACCTTCACCCATCCGGGATTTCTGTCCGACATCATCAGCCACACCGGCAATCAGAACGCCGAATTGGGCTTGCACTGGGACAAGACGATTTCGAACTTCGATATCGAGACGCTTGCGCTGCAGCGGTTCGGACGGGCCACGAACTTCAACGTGTTTATCGATCCCGCGACAGACCAGCGCTTCCTTTCGATCGACAAGACCAGCGAGTCCATCGTGCGCGGCACAGGCCGCTACCACGCGTCAACCGATCTGACGTTCGAAGGCGGCGCGGAGTTGGCCTACAACTATCTGGACGGCAAAAGCAGCTTCACGGACCACGGCGAGCTGATCCCGCTGCCCTCGGCCAATGCGACAGTCAACGAGAAGCGCGGCGAGGTTTTCGGGCAAGGAACGTGGAAGTTCACGCCGGAATGGACACTCGAAGGCGGCGCACGCTTTGAATATTCCGTCATCAGCGAAGTCAGCGACACAAAGCAAAGCCGGTCATTCTTCTATCCCAAGCCGCGGTTGCTGCTGTCCTATTCACCCGACCCAAACACGCAATACCGCCTGCGGTTCGAGCGCATTCTCGGGCAACTCAATTTCGGCAACTTCATCGCGACCAGCGACCTTGGCGGCAGCGGCGTGAGCGCCGGCAACAAGGATCTACGGCCAGACCAACACGACCAATACGAAATCTCTTACGAGCATCACTTCATGGAGAAGGGTGCCGTCGTCCTGACCTTGCTGCACGAGGAGATAAAGGACGTCGTCGATCTTTTGCCGGTGACCGATCCAACAACCGGCGACCAGTTCGACGCACCGGGCAATATCGGCAACGGCATCAACAATCAGGTCGATCTCGAAGTAACCCTGCCGCTCGACTGGCTCGGGATCACGAACGGCCTGTTTAAAACGACCACCATCCTTCGCAGCAGCCGTGTGCACGATCCGGTGACGGGGGACATCCGCATAATCTCCGGACAGCGGCCGCAGGATATCGAGCTCTACTTCACGCAGGACATCGATAGCCTCAAGTCCACATGGGGGGTAAACTACTTCAACGGATGGCGCGAACAGTACTTCCGACTTCAGGAGCATCGCGATCGCAAGATACCCCCGGGCCTTCTCAACGCGTTCTGGGAGTACAAGCCCTCGCCCGACTGGATGTTCCATATCGAGATCGATGACATCACCCGCTTCGTCTATGACGACAAGCACTACGAGTTCATTCCTCCGCGGACACGCGCGGACGGCACGCCGGACTTCCTGGAGGAGCGCATCGTGAAATCGCAGACGCGACTCTATTTCGAAATCCGCAAAACGTTCTGATGCGTCGCCAGCACTCTAGTTTGAAACTTGTACAAGTTGGCAAAGCTGCCATGCGTCGCACGCGGATTGCCGCAGTAGAAAAGCACCTACCACGTTGAAGTAACAAAGCAATTTTGGGGGTCAGCCGGGTGTTGAACAGAGTATTGCTCGCCGGCTTGGCACTGGCGGCGCTCGTAACGGCTGCAATGGCGCAGGAGAACCAGAACAGCGTTCTGGTCTACGAGCCGAGCTTTTTCGCGGATGCACGCCCCAGCACCGCGTACGACATGATCAAGCGGCTTCCGGGATTTTCCTTCGACAGCGGCGCAACGGCGCGCGGCTTTGCCGGAACGGCCGGCAACGTTCTCATTGACGGCCAGCGGCCAACATCGAAGTCGGACAACCTTCAGACTATCATCACGCGCATTCCAGCTTCGGAAGTCGAGCGGATCGAGATCATCCGTGGCGGTGCGCCAGGCATCGACATGCAGGGCCAGACCGTCATCGCGAACATCATCCGCAAGCAGGCCGACTCGACGAGCGTGGTGACGACGGTGGAGGACAACCTTTTCAAGGACGGCCACAACGTTCCCGGCGCGAAACTCGAAGTCACGCATCATGCCGGCGGAGCCATCTACGAAGGCTCGCTACAGATGTTCGAGAACTACGACGACTCCGTGGGACACGGAACGCGCGACGTGATCTTTGCGGACGGCACGCCACCGATCCACAACACGACCTTCACCCGCGCGGCGGCGAACGGTGTGTCAATTCATGGATCTGCAGATGTGCCTTTGTTCGGCGGGCGGTTCAAGGCGAACCTGACGTTACAGAACAGTCCGTTCCGCGATCTTGTCGCCTATCGTGCGCTGGGCTTCGCCCAGGACTTCAACGACTATTCCGTCGACCGGAGTGGCGAGCTGGGCCTGCATTGGGTTGGTGACATCGGCAAGGTCAACCTGGAGATGCTGGGATTGCAGCGGCTGGATCACTCCAATTCCCGCAGCACGTCCGATGACGGTTCGATCTTCGACGACTTCGACCTTTTGACCGACTCGGGCGAATCCATTTTGCGCGGCACGGCGCGATATCTTCCTGTCCCGGAACTGACGCTGGAGGGCGGCGGTGAGTTGGCGTTCAACTACCTGATAGGACACACGACATTCGAGGAGAATGGCGCAAGTATTCCCATCCCTTCCGCCGACGCGCGTGTGCAGGAACATCGCGGCGAGGTATTCGGGCAGGGAACATGGAAGATCTCGGACGCACTTCTGCTTGAGGCAGGCTTGCGGTTCGAGTTTTCGACCATCAGCGAGACCGGCGCGGCAGTCAAAAAGCGTTCGTTTTCCTACCCTAAGCCGCGCGCCGTGCTCACGTGGTCGTTGAACCCCACGAACCAGTTTCGCTTCCGCTATGAGCGCGTCGTCGGGCAGCTGGACTTCGGCAATTTCGTCGCAAGCGCAGATCTGCAGAACACCGGCGTCAGCAGCGGCAACGAGGATATCCGGCCCGATCAACGCACACAGTATGCGGTGTCGTATGAGACGCACTTCTGGGACAAAGGTGCGTTTGTCCTTTCGCTCACGCATGAGGACATCAAGGACGTTGTCGATCTGATTCCGGTCGAACCGACGCCTGGTGTTTTCTTCGACGCCCCCGGTAATATTGGCGACGGTACCAACGACAGTCTCGATCTTACGCTGACCTTGCCGCTGGACCGGATCGGTCTGACAAATGGGCTGCTCAAGACCACGGCGACGCTGCAACACTCAGAGGTGACCGATCCGACCACCGGCGAGAAGCGAGTCATTTCCGGCGAGCGGCCACAGAACGTCAACGTGACCCTGACGCAAGACATCGAGTCGCTGAAATCCACGTGGGGCATTCAGTATTACAATTGCTGGGACGAGTACTATTACCGTCTGGCGCTCACCTACCACCGGCACGTGATACCGCCGTTCCTGGTGCTGTTCTGGGACTACAAGCCGACGCCGGACTGGGCGTTTCACTTCGAAGCGGACAACGTAATTCCGTTCGTTTACGAGCGGGTGCAATACAACTATTCCGGTCCGCGCGATGTGTCGCCGCTTGTGAATGTGGAGACCTTCCGCCTTCAGTCGCAGCCGCGGGTGTTCATCCAGATCCGAAAATCGTTCGACTGAAGCTCAGGCGAATTCGAGGATTACGTCGTCGACGGCGAGGCTATCGCCCTTTTTAGCGTTGACCTTCTTCACCGTAGCGTCGCGCTCGGCCGTGAGGACGTTTTCCATCTTCATCGCCTCGACGATGGCGAGCGCCTCACCGGCCTTCACTTCCTGGCCCTCGTGCACATTCACGGAGACGACGAGACCCGGCATGGGGCAGAGCAGCATCTTGGAGGTATCCGGCGGTGCCTTCCTGGGCATTGCCTCCGCCAGCTTGGCGGCGAAGGGGCTGCGTACCGTGACGAGCAACTGTGTGCCGCCCTGGCCGATTTTGTAGCCACCCGCGACGCGCGTCAGCTGGATGGCGTACTCCATATCCTTCTGACGCAGGTGCATGACGGTCTGACCGGGTTGCCAGTCGGTGACGGCGGAATATGGCTGGCCGTCGATGCGGGCGAAAAACTGGCCCTCGTGGATGTGGGCATCCGTGACACCGTGGGGCGTGTCGCCGATGGTGGCGGTGAACGCCGCGGCAGCGGTGTGCGGGCCGTTTAGCGTGCCGGAGATGCGCGCGGCGCGGCCCGTGCGCATGAGTTTGGCGATGACACCCGCAGCGACGAAGCGGCGTGCGGCGCCTTCATCCGGCGAGATGCCGTGGAAGCCGTCGGGGAATTCTTCCGCGATGAATGCGGTCGAGATTTTTCCTGAGCGGAATTTCGCGTTGTGCATGATCGCGGTCAGAAACGCGATGTTGTGGTTGATGCCTTCGATGCGGAACTCGTCGAGCGCCGCGGCCATGCCGTCGATCGCCTTGTCGCGCGTCGAGGCGTGGGTGCAGAGCTTGGCGATCATCGGATCGTAGAACATCGAGATCTCGCCGCCCTCGTACACGCCGGTGTCGTTGCGGACGGTGACGTCGCCGCGCTTGCCTTCCGCCGGCGGACGATAGCGGACAAGACGGCCGGTCGACGGCAGGAAGCCGCGATAGGGGTCTTCGGCGTAGACGCGGGCTTCGACGGCCCAGCCGTTGATGCCGACGTCGCTCTGCTTCACCGAAAGCTTCTCGCCGTAGGCCGAGCGGATCATCATCTCCACGAGGTCGAAGCCGGTGATGAGCTCCGTCACCGGATGCTCCACCTGCAGACGGGTGTTCATCTCGAGGAAGTAGAAGTTGCGATCCTTGTCGACGATGAACTCGACCGTGCCGGCGCTGTCGTAGCCGACGGCCTTGGCTAGTGCGACGGCCTGCTCGCCCATTGCCCTGCGGGTGGCGGCATCGAGGAATGGCGACGGCGCCTCTTCGATCACTTTCTGATGGCGGCGCTGGATCGAACACTCGCGCTCATTGAGATAGAGCACGTTGCCGTGCTTGTCGCCCATCACCTGAATTTCGATGTGGCGCGGCTCTGTGACGAACTTTTCGACGAACAGACGGTCATCACCGAAGCTGGCTTTCGCCTCGTGCTTGGACGAATTGATCGCCTGGACGATCTCTTCTTCGCGATGGACGATACGCAGGCCCTTGCCGCCGCCGCCGGCGCTGGCCTTCACCATCACCGGGTAGCCGATCTCTTTGGCGATCTTTTTGGCGTGGTTGTCGTCGGTGATCTCGCCGATGAAGCCGGGGACGCAGTTCACCTTGGCGGCCTGCGCGAGCTTCTTGGATTCGATCTTGTCGCCCATCGCAGCGATGGCGTGGTTGTTCGGGCCGATGAACTTCACGCCGACTTTCGCCAGCGCGTCGGCGAAGGCTTCACGCTCGGAGAGAAAGCCGTAGCCGGGGTGCACCGCTTCGGCGCCGGTGTCGCGACAGGCCTGCACGATGCGGTCGATGACGAGATATGACTGCGCCGACGGTGGCGGGCCGATGTGAACGGCTTCGTCCGCCATCTCGACGTGCAGTGCGTCCTTGTCGGCGTCGGAATAGACCGCGACCGTCTTGATGCCCATCTTGCGGGCCGTCTTGATAACCCGGCACGCGATCTCGCCGCGGTTGGCGATGAGGATCTTCTTGAACAACCGTTTCCCCCTGGGCGCCTAATGCCCTGACTGGACAGGGTTTTAGGCCTTCATGGTGCAGAGGTAAACCGTCTGATCATTACCCTACGTAGACCTTTTCTGACGAGCCAGTTGTGTTTAAGGGCAGCCATCCTTTGCGTTCGGTCCGGCATAGCTTTTGGGCAGCGCTACGTGAAATTGCCGTGAGAAAGCCAAGTCCGCGTTGCAAGTCTTGGTCTTCGAGAGGATCGTATCGACCAGTTCGAATTGATCTGTCGTTCCGAAGCCGTCCTCGCGAACCAGCTTATAAATTTCAAATCTGGTGAAAGCAGGTTCACCGTAGCTACCCCGGATTTGCTGCGTTGCCGTCAGCACAACGGCTTCCCTTTTCCCGTTCAGCAACGCATTCCCAAAGTACACACTGCCATTCATATCCTCGCCTGTATGGGGATCGTCACGGATCGAATCCCGAAACTCGCGGCCAGTATCGAAGCCAACTACGTTCCAATCGCTGTCAGTTTCCCCACCCGGCATCATGACCATGAAGACGTCATAACCGTGCGCATTTCCATTGCCACGCCACGCCTGGACAATTCGCGCAGATCGGCCGTCCTTCGCAAACCGAGGAACAACGTTCACACCCCACTTCAGATCGTGAATGTGGAGATCGGTGACAACTACCGGCTTATTGTCTGCGGCTTCCGCACCTGCGACGAAGTACGACAGGAGCAGTAAGCTAAGCAGGCGCGTCCGCAGCATCATTCTACTTCTTCGCCGCCAGGTCCTTGTCGCGGATGGCTTTGAACTCGCTGCTGTCCTTCCAGCCCGGCCAGCGGTCGCTGTTCGCGAGCGTATCGCCGACGATGTAATAGGCGTTGGCGTCGGCCGTTGTCGCCGTTAGGTCCCAGTCGGCGTGCCATTCGTCCGTCGGCTGGTGATAGTAGTGCGCGAGATATTCGTCGGAGCGCGCCTTACCGGCGGCGGGACCGCCGACGACATCGTCCCAGCCTGCGCTTGCGCTGATCGCGGGAATGCCGACCTTGGCGAGGCTGAAGTGGTCGGAGCGGAAGAAGCCGCCCTTCTCCGGCTGCGGATCGGGTGAGATGACGCGGTTCTGGGTTTTCAGCGCATCGGCCAGCATGTCCTCGAGCTCCGACTGGCCACCGCCGCGCACAACCATGTCGCGTGTTGCCGGTGATGGACCGTCGGCGTCGATGTTGAGGACGCCAGCGATGTGGGTACGCTGCCAGAGCGGATGTTCGGCGAAGTATTGCGAACCGAGGAGACCCTGCTCTTCCATCGTCCAGAACAGGAAAGCGATGGTACGTTGCGGGCGTTTGTCGGATTTGAACTTCTCGGCGATGTCGAGCACCTGCGATGTGCCGAGGCCGTTGTCGACGGCGCCGTTGTAGATCTTGTCCGGTCCCGCAACGTCGGGCTTCACGCCGAGATGATCCCAGTGGGCGGAGAAGATCACTGCGTCGTTCGGATGCTTGATGCCAGGGATCATGCCGACGACGTTGCGCGTCTTCAGATGCGTGATGGTTGAGTGTGCGGTGACGTCGAGCGTTTCGCCCTGCATCGGGACAGCGGTGAAGCCGGGCTTGTTGGCGGCGGCCTTCTGCTGATCGTAGTCGAGACCGGCGCGCTTGAAGAGCTCCTTTGCGGTGTCGAGCGTCATCCAGCCTTCGACCGGAACCATGCTCATGTCCTTGTCGGGATTGTCGAGCCAGGACTTGATACCGGAGTTGGAGTTGCGCACGACCTGATAGCCATACGCGGCAGGGATCGTTTCATGCACGATGATCGCGGCGGCGGCGCCCTGACGCGCGGCCTCTTCGTATTTGTAGGTCCAGCGGCCGTAATAGGTCATCGCCTTGCCCTTGAAGAACGCGGGATCGGGATTGGCGTCTTCGTTGCCGGGATCGTTGATCAGGATAACGACGGTCTTCCCCTTCACATCGACGCCGGCGTAGTCGTTCCAGTGATATTCGGGCGCGACAACACCGTAGCCGACGAAGACGAGCTGCGAGCTGGTGACCTTCACGTCCGTGCTCTTGAACTGCGGCGTCCAATAGGTGACTTCGTCGGGGAATTTCGGGGTGAGCGCGCCTTGCGTCGTGTTGAAGGTTAGCGAGGATTTCGACGCGTCGAGTTTGATGTTCACCGCAGGTACGTTCTGGAAATAGCTGCCGTGATTGCCGGGGGCGATGCCGATGCGCTTCAACTCGTCGGCGATCCATTGCGCGGCAGCCTCACCGTTTGCGGTACCGGGGCCGCGGCCTTCGAACGCGTCGTCGGAGATCGCCTTGTCGCGCGCCGAGATATCGGCGGCGGTGATGTCCGGCGTTGTCTGCGGATGTCCGGGATAAGTGGCGGCGAGAGCGGGAAGAACGAGAAGCGAGGCAGCGCCCAGAAGAAGGGCGAGCGAGCGGGTGTGCATGTTTCCCCGGATGGCGGTGATGACGGCGCGCATCCTAAGCGGCGCGCGTTCTCAAACAAGATGATTATGCACTTGACAAAGGAAAAATCTATCCCTAGATTCTTCTAGGGATTTGAAGAGCTTACGGCCATGGACACGCCCAACGAACTCACTCTCGACCAGATCATGGCCCACTTTTCGACGGATGAAGCCGCTCGGGCCTATCTGGAGTCCGTCCGCTGGCCCAACGGGCCGGTCTGCCCCCACTGCGGCAACGCTGACGCAGGGTCAATCTACGACATCGCTGCCAACCCGGCGAAGAAGGTCCGCCCCGGTCTGCGCGAGTGTGGCGCGTGCGGGGAGCAATTCACGGTAACGGTCGGCACCGTCTTCGAGAAATCCAAAATCCCGCTCCGCAAATGGTTGGTTGCTTGGTACCTGCTCTGCACGTCGAAGAAAGGCGTCAGTGCACACCAGATCATGCGGATGCTCGATATCGGTTCCTATCGCTCCGCTTGGTTCATGATGCACCGCATCCGCTACGCGTTGCGCGATCCAGTATTCGCTGACAAGCTTGGCGAAGACGGGGGAATCGTGGAAGCGGACGAGACATATGTCGGCGGCAGAGCGCGCCCGCGCCATAAGGGCGCGAAACGCCCATGGCCTCCTCAGAAAATGACCACTGGTCGCGGCACGGAAAAAACGCCCGTAGTATCTTTGGTGGAGCGCGGCGGCCGCGTTCGCTCACGCACAGTGCCGAATGTCACCGCAAAGACGCTGAAGGCGGTGATTGACGAACACCTGCATCCGTCGGCGCATCTCAAAACCGATTCATGGCAACTCTACAAGAAGATCGGTCAGAACTACGCGTCGCACGAAACAGTCAATCATCGAAAGCGCGAGTACGTTCGTGGTGAAACTCATACAAATACAATCGAAGGATATTTTTCGCTGTTCAAGCGTGGTCTCAACGGCACATTCCACCACGTTGGCCATCACTACTTAGACCAATATCTGGCGGAGTTTGATTTTCGCTACTCCAATCGTCACGTAAGTGACGGGGCGCGAACGATTGCGGGCCTTCAAAAGATAGAAGGCAAGCGCCTTGTACTTCGGCGCCCGGGACCGTCGGCGGACTGAACATGCCAGCCGCGCCCCAACAGAGCGGCGTTGCCTTCAAGAAGCAGGCGCTTCGGCAAAGGATTCTCAACGCCGCACTAACAGCCCCGGAATTTCGCGCCTCCTTAAAGGAAGCTGCGGCGGAGATACGGGAGTTGGCAAAACCAACTGCGACTGAGGCGACAATTGAAGGAGCGTTTGAGCGGGTCTTATACGCTCGCCTTCGCGATATCGGCTTGATCGGTTTGCAGTTTCATCCTGAAAAGGAAGCAGGGGTAAATCTTCGTCGGCATCTCACGCGGGGCCGGACTGACAGCCGGATCGGCGCCCTTGTTATCGAATACAAACGTCCTTCGCTTCTCAAGTCGGACGCAGAAATCGACAAGGCGCTGGATCAGCTCAAGGGCTACGTTTCATCGCTCAGCGCCGCTGCAAACGCGCCGTTTGTCGGCGTCCTTACCAATGGACTGGTCCTAGTTGAAGTGTGGGCCGACAACGGCACGGTCACGCAGGAGTCCGGCGTTGAGCGGGTTAGCGACGGAACGTTGCTTCGCATCATTCAGCACTTCATTTCGCTCGCCCTTACTGCGCTAACGCCTGCAAATCTTATTCGTGACTTCTGCGGCTCGCCGAGCGATGGCGTACTTTTCAAGACCGCCCGAGTCCTTCATTCCGCGCTGGCGACGCCACAGCTAAAGACGCAAATGCTCTATTCCGAATGGCGGGAGATGTTCCGGCTCGCCCACGACGATCACTCACAGCAGAAGAAGATAGCGGATAGGCGGGTGGCGCTGGCACATCTTTTCGAGATTGAGATAGATACCGCCGAAGCTGAATACCTGACACTTTTTGCGCTTCATACCGCCTATGCGATCTTGCTGAAGGTGATGGCGTTCAGAACGGTCTCGGATATCTATCTGGGCCGCATTGGGCAGGATTACCGATCAATGGCGACGGCCGGCGATAAGGCGCTACGCGCCTTTTGCGCCGATTTGGAAGACGGTGAGATTTTCCGCAAGTTGAACATCATCAACCTGTTGGAAGGTGATTTCTTTTCTTGGTACTGCGATCACAAGCAGTGGACACACCCCTTGGCGGAAACGATCCGCAACATGTTCGAGATTCTGGCCCGATATGAAGAAGCGGAACGCATCTTCGAGGCCAATGAGGCGCCTGATCTCTTTCGCGAACTATATCAAGCCGCCGTTCCGCAAGCCGTCCGCAGCAGCTTGGGCGAATTTTATACGCCCTATTGGTTGGCAGAGCGCGTGCTCGAAGCAGCATCACCGCGTCGCGGATGGAGGGGCATTGATCCCTGTTGCGGGTCGGGGACTTTCGTCGTGGCGGCGATTGCGAAAGTGCGGGAGGAATGCCGCGCGCGCGCTATGAATGACCGCGACACCCTAAGTGAGATACTTGATCGCGTTAAAGCAATCGACCTGAACCCGCTCGGTGTTCTCACCACAAGAATAAACTACTTCATTCACGTCGGCCATTTGCTCGGGAGTGCGAAGGATGCGCTTGTCATACCTGTCTATCTTGGTGATGCCGCCGCGATACCCGACAGAGTGTCACTGGACGATGTTGAGTGTCTCAGCATTAAGCTGAAGACACTGAAAAACCCAATCGACGCGACGCTGCCCGTATCACTTGTCGAAGATACACCCAAGTTCATGCAGCTGATGCTCGACTATGAGCGCCATATCAAAGGGCAAAAGCGCGACGAAGCGAGAGCGACACTGCTGAACGCAATTCAGGACTCTCATCGCACGTTGGGGATACGTCGAGCGGTGGGGTCACTGACTGATCGCTTGATCGAGCTTGAGCAGAACGGCTGGAATGGTATTTGGGCACGCATCCTCTCTAACTTCCTGACGACAGCGTGTCTGGGCCGGTTTTCCGTTGTCGTTGGAAACCCACCATGGATTGACTGGAAGAATCTCCCGGCTGGCTATCGGGAGCGCGTCAAGGGCATGTGTATCGACCGCGGCCTCTTTTCGGGTGCGGGGCGCACTGGTGGGATCAATCTCAATATCTGCGCTCTGATCTCCTACGTGGCCATGACGAATTGGATGCAACGGAACGGGCGCTTGGCGTTCTTGATGCCGCGGGAATTGGCGAACCAGGCATCCTACGAAGGGTGGCGTCGCCTTGGCGGCAAGTGGTCCTTCCTAGCCTTTCATGATTGGTCAAGCGCCGGTCATCCATTTGAGCCGGTTAAAGAGCAGTTCATGACATTCGTGTTGGGTCGGGCCGAAGAGCCATCCCGAAGTGTGCCCGTCACGTTCTACAAGAAGAAACCCGGCACGGCGCGCAGAGCGCCAGAATGGACAACGCAAGAAGCCGCCAACAACCTGATTGTCTCACATGGTGTCGCAGGTCAGATCATTCCGGGCAGCACCGCCTTCACGTTCGCGCGGGATCAGAAAGAACTCGACGAGTTTGCACTTGTCGCAGGTGAATGCGAATACATCGGTCGCGAGGGTATCCAGTTTTACCCGCAAGAACTTCAACTGTTTCACTATGTTGAGGAAGGCCCGCGGGACACCGTCAGGCTCACCAATGTGCAGGTGAAGAAGGCGCAGCATCACGTTCCCAAACAACGCGTCTTGCTCGAAACCACTTATCTGTTTCCTCTGGTAACGGCGCCGGAGATCAAGCCGTTTCAGTTCAACTATGACGGTCTATTGGTTGCGTTTCCTTATGATGCGATGCATCCGACTAGCCCGATCCCGCCGGACGATCTGCGTGAATCCTCTCCGTTTTTGTTGGCCTACTACGACAAGCACCGCGACATGATCGAAAGCTTGTCGTCGTTTAATGCCAAAATACGCGGTCCAAATCCCGGAGCCTTCTACGGGCTCGCACGCACTGGACCCTACAGCTTTGCCGACGTTTATGTCGCTTTCCGGAAAGATACTCAGTGGTGCGCCGCAGTTGTTGCCAAGCAAGCTGTGCCATGGAACGGCAAAAAGCGCGTCGTGTTCCAGAGCCACGCTGTCTCAATGTGTGAACGCCAGAGTGGCGGCCACATAACGGAGGAGGAAGCGCACTACATCTGCGCCATATTGAACGTTCCGCTTGTTGAACGCTTTATCTCTGGCACTTCCGACCTGCGATCCTACAAAGTGCGGCCGCCGATTTTTGTCCCGCTGTTCGATCCTGAAGATGAGCGGCACACGAATCTCGCGGCCCTGTCTCGCGAGGCGCACAAGCATCCCGAACGTGCGGATGATCTGCGGTCGGAAATCGAGAATATTTATCTGACGATATGTGGCGACGAGACCTTCGACGCCATGAAGGCAAGTGATGTCCTTTCAGATATCAGAGAGGGAACGATTGAGCTTGTAAGCGGTGAGGCATTGGACAAAGAACTAGAAAGCATCCTCTCCTAACCATGGCGACGGGGGCACTATATGGTTTCGCCTATACGCCGCAGGCACTCGCCTTCCTCAAAACAATCCAGTCCAAGTTTCGGAAGCAAATTGTGAAACGCATCGAGGCGCTGGCTACCGATCCGCTACCGGCAAACAGCCGGATCGTTCAAAACAGAAGTGATGGCGATGATCTCGTTTACAGGATACGGTCCGGCGACTATCGCGTTCTATACGTAGTCAGGGAGAATCCTAATCAGGTGGTCATTCTCGACATTGGCCACAGAAAGGACGTGTACCGATGAAAGGGACGCCAAAGCGGGAAGGCCCTCTCAAGATCAACATGCCTTTCGACGAAGCTATAGGGCGGGCGTTGAAGGTGAAGCCGCCGCCAGAAGGTTGGGCCAAGTACGAGGCGAAATTGAAACGGGAGAAGGCGCTAGCCCATGCCAGAAAGCGCAAGAAGGTCTAGCGGCGATCAGTGGCGCCCCCTTTCTGATGTGGGCTCAGAGACGCGAACTGTCGGCTGTCGCCACTCGAATCCTAACATCTGTCGAAACAACGCTACGCCGGGAAAGTGCGCCTTCGTGCGAGCAGATAACATCTGCATCCTGCCGCCGCGCTCATGGAAAACGATATTCGAGACACTGAAGGCAGGCGGTCAGCGGCCCAAGCCCTAGTATGACCTTTGCTAAGTGCATAATTGCGTCAAACAACACAAAATGTAGTGGGGATGTTTGCAGTGATCACAATAGATTGGAGGTGATGCTAGGAGGAGCACGCCTGCGTGGCAGGTACATTCGTTTTCAAAAAATTAGGGGGTACCCCCTCCCCTCACGTGCATTGCGCGAGCGCGATGCAAAACCGAGATTGGCCTTCGACGCTGCAATTTCAAGAGCCATGGAGAGAAAAATGGAGTTCATCAATTCGGACGCTGCCAAAGCCGCCAACCTGCCGTTCTCGCAGGTCGTGCGCGTGGGCGACGTACTCTATCTCTCGGGCGCGATCGGCAATGTCGACGGCAAGTTCGAGCTGGTGCCGGGCGGCATCGAAGCGGAGTCGCGGCGGATGATGGAGAACATCGGCGCGGTGCTGAAACTGGCCGGCGCGAGCTTCGACGATGTGTTCAAGTGCGTCGTGTATCTCGCCGATATGAAGGAGTGGGGAGCGTTCAACACAGTGTACACGCCGTACTTCAAGCCGGGACGCTATCCGGCGCGCACGGCGATCGGTGCGGGGCAATTGATCATGGGCGCGCGGGTGGAGATGGAGTGCTGGGCAAGCGCCAGGAAGACGAGCTAGTCGTCGCTAAGCTGGGTCCCGGCTCGCGCTTCGCTTCGCTCGCTGGCCGGGATGACAGACTTTAATGTCCGTCGTCCGACCAGTGCGGCGGGTCGGTGGGGAGTTTTATGACTCCGAAGGTGGCGCCGACTTTGATCAGGTCGGGGTTCGAGCCGTCGCGCGGGGTTGAGGTGATGTTCTTCAGCTTGCCGTTGTAGTCGCGGATGCTAAGCGTGCCCTTCCAGGCGATGGTCATGTCGATGGCGCGGCGCTGGGTGTGGCGGCTGGCAAGCGCGGCGGGGAATTTGATCGCGTAGGTTTTCTTCATAGCGGCAGCCGCGGCTTTGGAATCCGCGAGCGTCGCGTGCGCCCATTGGATGTTCACACCGGCCATCGCGGGAACGGCGGCAGGGTCCTGCCCGCTGTCGGCGATCATGCAGCAATAGTGCATGAGATAGGCGCGCTCCGGCGGGCGGAAGGTGGCGCCGATGGAGACGGTGGCGCCGGCGTTCTTCAGTTGCGAGAGGAAGGCTTCGACGCGATCGCGGAAATCGGGAAGCAGATCGGCCGTCAGCTTGCTGCCCGGAAACCGCGCACACCATTGCGGCCCTGATGGTTCGGACATTTTTGCGCCCCCGCACGACTCGGAGGAGTTTAGCGGATTCGAACCGCTTCCGCGCCGAGTGGGTCACGTCGCTTGGGAGTGCCGCTCGTTGAATAGCCGCACACTTCGCCTCTGAGCTGAGATGATGCTTTCGTAGAGGTCGCTCCAGCGTGGATTGTCCCGCTCGATCAAAGCGATCTTCCACGCACGGCGCCAACGCTTGATCTGCTTCTCCCGGCGGATTGCTGCGGCGATGTCCGAGTGAAACTCGTAGTAGACGAGCCTGTGGACGCCATAGCGCCGTGTGAAGCCCACAATGACGTCGTCCTTATGCTGTTGCGTGCGCGTCATCAGACTATTGGTGACGCCGGTGTAGAGCGTTCCGCAGGGCTTGCTGGCGAGAATGTAGACGAAGTAGCTTCGCTGAAATTCCATGTGCCAACGTCCGGCCAATGCGATTTCGGCGCAAGCATCGTCGTGTAACGAGTTGTATCAACAACTGCAGCGAACAACTTTTGTCACACCATTTCCCTCCGTTGTCATCCCGGCCGTAGTGAAGCGAAGCGGAACGGAGAGCCGGGACCTATGCATCCGCGAGACTCCGCCCGCGACAGCGGAGTCTGCGGCGCAATGGGTCCCGGATCGGCGCTGCGCGCCGTCCAGCAACTGTATCGAAGTTAGTCAAGCATAGAATGATCGTTGTTCGCTGAGCATTGTGTTGAGGACAATGAGGAGCTTTCGCGCGACGGCGATGCGGACCTTCTTTGTGGGTTTGTTTTTGCCTTTGAGGCGCTGGGCAAAGGGCGCGAAGGCGGCATTTTTCTCGGCGTGGCGCGCAGCGAGGAAGAGCAGGGAGCGGACCGAGCGCCGTCCGCCCCAGATGCGTCGCTGTCCGCGCATGCGGCCAGAGTCTTTGGCCAGAGGCGCGACCCCGACGAGGGCCGAGATCGCCCTGGCGCTGCGCCGGCCGAGTTCCGGCAGGAAAGCAACGAGGCTTGCCGCAGTGATGAGCGCCACGCCTGGTGCCGAGGACAGGAGCTGCACGCTTTTGAGAAGCTCGGGATGGGCTTTGAGATGAGCTCTGATCTGCTTCTCGTAGCTTTGGATCTGGCGCGTGAGATGGGCGATGTTCTCGCTCACTTCAGCGCAGATCGAGGCGTCGCAGATCTGATGCCTTCGCGTACGCTCCTGCTTGCGCATGGTAGCAAGTTGCTCGCGCCGGTCGATCAAAGCTCGTAAAGCCTGCCTTTCCGGCGCTACCGGCTCGCAGGGCCGCAGCACAACCGAGCGGCCATACTGCGCCAGCATCGCCGCATCCATCCGGTCGGTCTTGGCCAGGAAACCGCTCGCGCGGGCGAAGTCGCGTGCTTTGCGCGGATTGGCACGGTGGTACCCAATACCCGCCGCATCGAGCCCTTGCATGAGGGCTCGGTCGTAGACGCTGGTTGCTTCGAAGATGACAAAGGCCTGTCGCCGCCGAACCTCGGCGACGATCGCAGCGATGCCTTTTGCATCGTTGCCGAGGCGATGGCGCCAGGGTTTGGGCCAAGCGTCGGTGTCGAGAATGTCTTTGGAGATGTCGATGGACAACACTGATGATGGTAGAGTGCTCATTGCCCGTCCTTGTCCTGCGAGGCGCTGCTCAAACAGCCCTCTGTCAACTGTTCGGGTGAACGTGGTTAGGCGGGCGGATGCCGTGCTGGCTCCGTCGGTCCCTTATGACCAGGGATGACCCGGCACTCCGTCCGCCTCTCCATCGACGCAGACATCACCAATCACGGCAACCCCGGCGCCCTCTTAGACAGGGATGACAATTTGAGGGAGATTTGAAGAGTGTCAGCGCGGGGGTGCCAGGCCCCATTGTTGCGCGAAGGCGTCGTAGACGCCTTGATTGTGGGAGAACTCGACGAGATTGCCGTCGGGATCGGAGGCGGCGCAGACGTAGCCGACGGGCGGCGGGTGATCGACGGTGGGCCACGCGAGGCAGCCGGCTTCTTCGGCTTTCGCAGCGATCTCATCGACGGCTTCGCGGTTCGGCAATTCGATGCCGAGATGGGCGAAGGGCTTGAGGATCGGGCGCGGTTTCTCACGATACTGCGGATAAGTGACGAGCACGAGGATGAACGGCTTGTCGGTCTTCTCCGGCGAGGCCAGCCAGCAGGCGCCGCCGGTGGGTTCGTCACGCTTGTCGAGCAAGCGCAGCGGCGTGAACGCCTCGTACCACGCGATGGATTTTTCGACATCGCTGCACGGCAGCGCGACGTGAGTCAGACGTGCAACGGGTGGACCAGACACTGTTGCAGTATACTCGCCAAACCAGTCAGTTTCACAGCGCTATCTCTCCGGCAATGGTACTCCCGTTATCGCGCACACCGATGTGACAAACGCCTCGAGAATTTGGTGATCTGATAACGAGCAGAAGACCGGAAAGTCCGTAGCATTTCCTGCTGGATTGCCACTTTCGATATCAACACGCACGACGTTCAAATACCGGCGCTCGGGTGTCCCCGCCCAATCCTTCTCCGGATCGGACTTTCGCTGAATCCAAGCACGCTTGTGGTGTCCGTTCGCTTGCTCCCACTCCACGCACAAAGAACCGTTTCCATCGCGGAAAAATCGCATCAGCCCACTCCTATCACAACGGTATGTTGTCGTGCTTCTTCCAGATTTGCGGGACCTGCTTGTTTTTCAGCATGCGTAAGGCTCGGGCGATGCGCCAACGTGTGCTGTGTGGGCGGATGATGTCGTCGATGTAGCCGCGGTTGGCGGCGATGAACGGATTGAGGAAACGGTCTTCGTATTCCTTGGTGCGCTCGGCGATCGCATCCGGGTTGCCGCGTTCGTTGCGGAAGATGATCTCCACCGCGCCCTTTGCGCCCATCACAGCGATCTGCGCGCTGGGCCAAGCATAGTTCACGTCGGCCCGCATGTGCTTGGAGGCCATCACGTCGTAGGCGCCGCCATAGGCCTTGCGGGTGATGACGGTGACTTTCGGGACCGTCGCTTCGGTGAAGGCGAAGAGCAGCTTGGCGCCATGCTTGATGATGCCGCCGTGCTCCTGCGCGACGCCGGGGAGGAAGCCCGGAACGTCGACAAAGGTCACCAATGGGATGTTGAAGCAGTCGCAGAAGCGCACGAAGCGCGCGCCCTTACGCGAAGAGTCGCTGTCGAGCACGCCGGCGAGCACCATCGGCTGGTTGGCGACGAAGCCGACCGTCTGGCCTTCGATGCGGCCGAAGCCGGTGATGATGTTCTTGGCGAAGCCTTCGCCGATCTCGAAGAAATCGCCCTCGTCGGCGACTTTGTGGATCAGCTCCTTCATGTCGTAGGGCTTGTTCGGATTTTCCGGGATGAGGGTGTCGAGGCTCAACTCCTCGCGCTGCGGCGGATCGTCGGTCGGCCACTTCGGCGCGTCGGCGCGATTGTTGAGCGGCAGGAAATCGTAGAGCCGGCGCATCTCTTCGATGCAGATGATGTCGTTGTCATAGGCGTTGTCGGCGACGGAGGATTTGGTCGAATGCACCTTGGCGCCGCCGAGCTGTTCGGGCGTCACGTCTTCATGCGTCACCGTCTTCACCACTTCGGGGCCGGTGATGAACATGTAGGAGGTGTCGCGCACCATGAAGATGAAATCGGTCATCGCGGGCGAGTAGACGTCGCCGCCGGCGCAGGGGCCCATGATGACGCTGATCTGCGGCACGACGCCGGAGGCCAGCACGTTGCGCTTGAACACCTCACCGTAAGCAGCGAGCGAGCCGACGCCTTCCTGGATGCGGGCGCCGCCCGAGTCGAAGAGACCGATGACCGGCGCGCCGTTCTGCATCGCCATGTCCTGGATCTTGCAGATCTTCTGGGCGTGCCACTCCGACGTGGAGCCGCCGAGGACGGTGAAGTCCTTCGCGAAGACGTAGACCATGCGGCCGTTGATGGTGCCCCAGCCGGTGACGACACCGTCGCCCGGGAAGCGGTTCTTGTCGGTGTCGAAGTCGGTGTTGCGGTGCTCGACGAACATGTCGAACTCCTCGAACGAGCCGGGGTCGAGCAGCAGCTCGATGCGCTCGCGGGCGGTGAGCTTGCCGCGGGCGTGCTGCGCCTCGATGCGGGCCTTGCCGCCGCCCAGCTTGGCCTTCTCGCGGCGTTCGTTCAGCTCTTCGAGGATGTGCTTCATGGGAATGCTCTCGGATGGATGGCGTGTTGGGCGGGAGACTGTGGGGGAGCCGGGCTTCGGTCAAGCTGCCGCGGGGACGCCTTCAGGGGCGGGCTAAGGCCATGAATTTGGCCGCTGTTTCGAGCTCGATGCGGCGGGCTTCGAGCCGGGCGGCGGCCTCGGAATCCTCGCCCCATTTTTCGGACTGATAGCGTTCGTCGAGATGGGCTTTCTCGAAGGCGGCTGCGGCGTCGAGGTGCGCGTCCTCGATGGCGAGCGCGAGGGCGAGCGAGCCGGTGAGCGCGGTCGCATCGTGGAGGGCGGTCAGGACGAACGGGTTCATCGGCTGCAGGGCGCGGCCGAGCGCGAGGACGGCATCGCCGGGCTGGGCGATGTGGGTGATGCCCTGCGTCAGCGCGAGGCGGGCGCCGTGGCGTTCGGCCAGCCAGTCGAGCACCGGGTCCCAGGCGAGGCGCTGGCGCTCGGCGAGCTTTGCGTCGTCGGCGCGATAGCAGAGGAGATCGCCGCTGCCGTAGCGCAGGAGTTCTTCGACGATCTCGCCGCGGCGCGGTGTCGTGCCGTCGATCGCGGTGTTGGCGAATTTGGTGAGCGGCATGGTGGCGGGCTCGATCGTGTCGCCCTGCCCGCGCCATTCCTCCGCCACGGCGTCGGCGAGCGCGAGCGTCGGCAGGTGCAGCATGTTCGCATGCGGTGTCTTCACCGCGCGAGCATCAAGCTTGACTGCATAGGCGCCCGCCTCGGGTTCGATGGTGACGGTTTTGTAAAAGCGCTTCATTTGACGCCACTCACCGAACTAAGAACGCCAATCAACACCAGTACGGCTGCCAGCGCGGTTAGATAGAGGCAGCCTCGGCTAGCGAAGAACTTCGCTTCCGAGTCCCCGGTGCGTTTGTAGTATCCACTCGCGACCTTCAGGAGTTCAACCTCTCGATTGATCACCATGGGTGGTCGGGGAACCGGAGGTTCTCCAAATTTATCGTGGCGAACGGGACGGTTCCGCAGATCGTCCCACATGGCGTTCCAGTTGCCGATACCAAGAACGAGCAGAACAAGCGCAACGAAAACGAGAATGTTAATTAGCGCTTCCATCGCTAACACTTGTTTGGTCGCAATCCCCGCTTCCATGCCGCTGTGTTCGCGGCGAGCGCGGTGCGCTGTGACGCCGGTGGCAGCGAGGCGCGGAGTTTGTCGGGCAGGCCGTCGTGCGGGCCGAGTTTGGGCACGGGGTGATCGTGCCAGTACTCCTTGCCGACTTCCTTGTTGCGGTGCGGATGGAAAGGATACCAGTACTGGTTCCGCATGCGGCTCGCCTCGCCGCCGACGATCAGGATCGCGTCTTCGTCGCTGTTGTTGATGAGGACGTGGGTGATGCCGGTGCGGGACTCCCAACCGACGAAATCGCCCTCGGTCATCGGATGGATGTGGCCATCAAGCCAGCAATCGACCTTGCCGTCCGACACATAGACGAACTCCTCCTCGTCCCGCTCGGCATGCGGCCAGGAGGTGCGATGACCGGGTTTGAGAACCTCGACATGGATGCCGATGCGCGAGAAACGCGAGAGCGGATTGAACAGCGCGTCGATGCCGTGCTCTTCCTTGCTGTTCGGATAGGAACTCTGCGATCCGACGCCGAGTATGTCGCGCCAGTTGGCGGTGTGCGGCGGCTTGCCTTTCTTACAGCCGGTCGTGTCGCCCGGCGCGGCGGTATTGGGACCGCGTTTGCGCTTTGGCGGATCGGCCCAGAGCTTGCCCATCGCCTGCAGCACGGCGGCGGTTGCGTGGTCGCGTTCGAGCGCGACGGCGAATTGCGAACCGAGGCGCGTCGCTTCGCCAAAGGCAAAGAGGCGGACGGGACGGTCGCCGTTGTTGACCAGCGTGTGTGCGATGCCCGTGCGATCGTTGAACCAAACGCCGTCACCTTCTTTCAGTGCGTGGAGGTTGCCGTCGAGCCAGAGGTCCGGCGCGCCCTCAAGCACGAGGAAAAACTCTTCCTCATCGCGATAGGCACCGGGCGCATTGGTGCGGCGGCCGGGCGGCAACGTGAGGTGCATCAGCTTGAGACGGCTAAGGCCGGTGGCGCGCGCAAAGTCCGATGGAAAGCCGAAGGCCTCGCTGGTGGTGCGCGAGACGAATTCCTCCGCCGGCGCGAGATCGCGGCGGTTCACGATGAAGGACGGACGCTGTTTCATTTTTTCTTCTTGAACTGGAACGGTGGGGTTTTCGCGTGGGGATCGAGGCCGAGGAACTTCCACGATTTTAGCATATGCGGCGGAAGCGGCGCAGTGATCGTGAGGCGGCCGCCGTCGGGATGGGCGATGTCGATCTCGCGGGCGTGGAGATGGAGCTTGTTCTCGACCGCCTGTTGTTCCGTCGCGCCATACTTGAAATCGCCGACGATGGGCGTGCCGAGGCTCGCGAGGTGGACGCGGATCTGGTGTGTGCGGCCGGTGAGCGGCTTGGCGGCGATCCAGGCGAACTCGGCGCCGGCGCGATCCATCACCTGCCAGTCGGTGAGCGCGTATTTGGCGTCCTTCGCCTGATTGTCGACGACGGCCATGCGTTCATCGGTGCCGTGCGGGCCGTGACCGCGTTCCTTCACCAGCGCGGCTTTGATTGTGCCGTGGTTGCCGTGCGGCGCACCTTTGACGAGCGCCCAGTAGATTTTCTGCGCATCGCGGGCGGCGAGCGATTTCGCGAGCGCGGCGGCGGCGGGGACGGTGCGCGCGACGACGATGACGCCTGAGGTGTCGCGGTCGAGACGATGGACGAGGCGCGGGCGCTGCTTCTTGCCCATCGCGAGCGCGTCGAGCATGCCGTCAAGATGGCGCTTGATGCCTGAGCCGCCCTGCGTCGCGAGGCCGGACGGCTTGTTGAGCACGATGACCGAACCGTCCATGTGCAGGATCAGGTCTTTGAGGAATTTCTCGTCGGTGGGCCTGGCCTCTCGTGCCTCACGGCCGTTTTCGACGCGGGTTTCGTTGAGATTGGGAGGGAGGCGGAAGGCCTGACCGGCGGCGATGCGGTCGCTGGATTTCACGCGCTTGCCGTCGAGGCGGATCTGACCGGTGCGCAGCAGCTTCTCGAGACGGCCGTGCGTCAGCGCGGGATAGTGGCGCTTGAACCAGCGGTCGAGCCGGATGCCGTCTTCATCTTCAGCAACGGTGACGGTTTCGGCCATGTCAGATGACAGCACGCACCAGCCACAGACCGGTGAACAGCGCGAGGATGGAAAGGACGGTCGAGCCGATGATGTAGGTGGCGGCGCCGGCATAGTCGCCACGCTGAATCAGGAGCGCGCTGTCGAGCGAGAAAGTGGAGAAGGTGGTGTAGCCACCGAGGATGCCGACGGTAAGGAAGGCGCGCAGTTCGGGCGAAAGACTTAATTTGCGCGCACCGAGTTCGACGATGATGCCCATGATGAGGCCACCCGTGATGTTCACGATCATAATGCCGATGGGGAACGTCATTGGCGGGCGCTGTATCGCGCTTGCCACGAAGTAGCGCAGCAGCGAACCGAGGGCGCCGCCGGCGGCGATGGAAAGTAAGACTCCGGGTTGCATGGTGGGACCGTGTTTCTAGCTGCCGGAGCTATAGCAGATTCCGCCGCTCAGGCGCCCGACTTCTTGGCGCGCAGCTTTGCCCAGTAGTCGAGGCGTTTGGCGATTTCGCGTTCGAAGCCGGTTTCTTTCGGTGTGTAGAACTGCTCGCGCGGCATGGTGTCGGGGAAGTAGTTCTGGCCGGAGAAACCTTCTTCGGCTTCGTGATCGTATTCGTAACCTTTTCCATAGCCGAGGTTCTTCATCAGCTTGGTCGGCGCGTTGAGGATGTGGGCCGGCGGCATCAGCGAGCCGTTGTCGCTCGCGGCGCGTTTGGCGGCGCCCATCGCGGTGTAGACGGCGTTAGATTTCGGGGCGCTGGCGAGATAGAGCACGCATTGCGCGAGGGCGAGTTCGCCTTCGGGGCTGCCGAGGAAGTCGTAGACGTCCTTCGCCGCGATGGCTTGCACCACAGCCTGCGGATCGGCGAGGCCGATGTCTTCGACCGCGGCGCGGACGAGGCGGCGGGCGATATAGAGCGGCTGCTCGCCGCCGACCAGCATGCGGGCGAGCCAGTAGAGCGCTGCGTCGGGATCGCTGCCGCGGATCGACTTATGCAGCGCAGAGATGATGTTGTAGTGCTCCTCGCGGCTCTTGTCGTAGAGCGGGGCGCGCTTCTGCACCGCCTGCACCAGACCCGCGCTGTCGAGCGGCTTCACGGTCTTTAGCGCGGCAACTTCTTCGGTGAGGTTGAGGAGATAGCGACCATCGCCATCGGCCATAGCGCGCAGGCTTGCGCGGGCGTCTTCGGTGAGCGGCAGAGGCTGGCCGTAGTGTGCTTCGGCGCGCTTCAGCAATTCTTCTAGCGCGGAGTCGTCGAGGCGGCGAAGGACGAGGACCTGCGCGCGGGAGAGAACGGCGCCATTGAGTTCGAAGGATGGGTTCTCGGTCGTCGCGCCGACGAGGACGATGGTGCCGTCCTCCATCACCGGCAGGAAAGAGTCCTGCTGGCTGCGGTTGAAGCGGTGGATTTCGTCGATGAAGAGCAGCGTGCCCTGTCCGACGCGGCGGCGCTGGCGTGCGACCTCAAACTCTTTCTTCAGATCAGCAACGCCGGTGAAGACGGCGGAGAGTTGATCGAAGTGGAGATCGAATGCGGTGGAGAGAAGGCGCGCGATGGTGGTTTTGCCGGTGCCTGGCGGACCCCAGAGGATGATCGAATGTGCCCTGCCCTGCGCCACCATACGGCCGATGGGTCCGTCAGGGCCGATGAGATGATCCTGACCGACGACTTCAGCGAGCGTTTTCGGGCGCAAGCGGTCGGCCAAGGGACGCGGGCCCTCGGTTTCCAATCCGCCGGCTTCGAAGAGATCGGTCATCGGCTCAATGTACCGATGAACGCGCGGGCTTACCAATCAGATGCAATCGCACCAGTAGCCGTATCCTGCTTCCATTTCCTTCCAATCGGTTCCGGTTTCTCCGAGATCCTCGACACCGGGGTTCTCCGGATCGATCGGGCGCTTGGCGCGGTACAAGTGGCACTTGCCGGTGCAGGTGCCCCTGATGCAACGGATGTTTCCCGCCTGCTTTTGAGTGTTGCAAGTACCAGTCGGAGCGGCTGCGAACGCGGTGCGGACGAGACGCATCTCTGAGCGGTCAAGCGCGAAGGCCTTTGCCGATGCGAGAGATGGGATGATGACGACTTCCCGCCCGCCACCTCTGACCGCGCGAACAAGCGCAAGACCGGTAAATGTCGTGATGTCAGTCGCGGTGTTTTTGCGCTTGCGCGGTTTCGGTGCCTTGCGTTTCGCCTTTGTTGCCATAGAGCAGCCCTCCGAAGAGACGGCGGAACTGTAACACGAAATGCGTGGCCGACGGCCCTGCCCAAAAGGACAATCAGGCGTCCAACACGCTTAGCCACTTGTGATCAGGCTGAACTCTCGTCAGGGCGTTGCGGAGCCAATCGCGGGCGGGGTCGGAGAGATGCGGCAGGCAGAGCGCGAAATCGGCCTCGTCTTTCGGACGCGTCTCGGCTTTTGCCTTGTAGAGAAGCGCGGCTTCGGGGACGAGATAGGGGACGCCGCGGTCCGAGGTCGCCACCATCCACTCGCGCAGTGCGTTGATGCGTTCGTCGCGGCGATAGACCCATTTGAGCGCGTCGCCGGGCTCCGACATCACATCCATGCGCCACTTGTTGGTGCCTGGGTCGAGCACCCAGCATTGATGCTTGTCGGCCGGCAGCACCGCGTCGTCGGTCAGGCGGCGGACCTCGCCATCGCCGACGGCGTGCAATGCGAAACGGCGCAGGTGGGTGCGCATGGCCGGAAAGTACGAGCGCGGGATCGCGATCTCGAGGTCCTCGTGCTCACGCGTTTTGCGGCCGAGGAAGAGATCGATGGCCCAGCCGCCGACGACACACCATGGCGCATCCACGCCTTTCAACACGCCAGCAGCTTCTTCCGGCGTCCAAGGGGCCCAGGCTTCAAGGCCCGGACCATCCCAATGCTTGGCTTCACTCATCCGCTGACGCTCAGCGTCATGCGTTGGCCGCCGCGGTCAATGACGAGGCTCCAGCGGCCGCCGGCCGCGGCAAGTGCGCTCTGCAGTTCGGAGACGCTATGGATCGCGACGCCGTTGATGCCGCGGACAATGTCGCCCGCCGCGAAGCCGTAGCCGCTGGACGGCGTGCCGGGGGTAACCGACAAGATCACGACACCATTGTCACTCGGATCAAGCTGAAGGTCGTTGGCAATGTCGGGCGAGATGTTCTGCACCTTCGCGCCGGTGAGGGGGTTGCGACCGCCGATCGTTGCGCTTGAGCCCGGCCCGCCGTTGGCCGGTGGTGCCGTGAGGGTCACCGAGACGTCGCGGACCTGAACGCCCGACTGCACTTTGAAGGACGGCACGTCACCGGGCTTGTGGGTGGTGATGCGGTAGTTGAGCGACTGCATGTCGTCGACCGGATTGCCGTCGACGGCTAGCACGACATCGCCGGTCTTCAGACCGGCCTTCGCCGCTGGACTATTGGGATAGACCGTCTTGAGGATCACCCCATGTGGCCGCGACATGCCGATGCTGGACGCGATGCTGCTCGTTACCGACTGACCGTCGGCGCCGAACCAAGCAAGCTTGAGCGCCGTGCCGCCGGCCGTGCCTTCGACGAAGCGGCGCGCGAGGTTCGACGGGATTGCGAAGCCGATACCGATTGAGCCGCCGGAATTGGAAACGATGGAAGTGTTTATGCCGGCGAGACGTCCGTCCGTCGTTACCAGCGCGCCGCCGGAGTTGCCCGGATTAATCGCCGCGTCGGTCTGGATGAATATCTGGGAATCGGCGGCGTCGGTTCGCGTGCGGGCCTGCGCCGACACGATGCCCATGGTCACGGTCTGGCCGACGCCGAACGGATCGCCGATGGCGAGAACGAGGTCTCCGATCTGGACGCGATCGCTGTCGGCAAACGTGATGGTGGGCAGCTTCTCGCCATGGGTATCGACACGCAGCAGCGCGAGGTCGAGCCGCGCATCGGCCTGCACCACCTTTGCTTTGAACTCCCGCTTGTCGTTGAGCGCGACGACGATCTCCTGACCGTCGGCGATGACGTGGTTGTTGGTGAGGATGAGACCATCGCCGCGCACGATCACGCCGGAGCCTAGCGACTGCTGCACGCGCTGGCGCATTTCCGGCGAGACGCCGAAGAAGCGCTGGAACAACGGGTCGGCGAACATCGGATTTGCCTGCTGCTGCACGACGGAGCGGGCGTAGACGTTGACGACAGCGGGTGCGACGCGGCGGACAACGGGCGCGAAAGTGAGTTGCACCTGACCCATTGATTGCGGGACGGCCGCGGGCATCGCCTTAACCGGGGGCTCTGGCGCAACTTTCGGAAGCTGGGCTGCTGCCGGATGCGCGGTCGGCTTGGCTGGCGCTGCGAGCGCGATCAGGGTGCTGGCGATCACCGTCGCGGCGACAGAGCCCGCGATGGAAGCAGCAGCGGCGAGCAGGCGGGTCATTTCGTGATCCTCTGATACGCAGATGTGTAAGGCGATGTCATCGCATTTTGCACGGTGCTTGCCGCCTCAAATCTATGTCAAAGCGTGGCCAAATTGAGGGGCCCAAAGAGCAACTCTTGACTACGCCCGGCGATCCGGAGCGGTTGGAACGGACGCGCCTGCATGGCAGGGTTGCGGCAGGTTGGGGGGCAAAATGGACGATTTCAAGGGCGGGAACGCCGCAATCGCGGCCATCCGTTTTGCGTCGACGAACCTCGCCGTGTTCGCGATGTTGGTCGTCACCTGGGCGGTGATAGCAACTCTGGCGGACGTCGCCTACTCGTTGCTCGCGCAGCCGGCCGGAGCTGGGGCCTCCATCGGCGTGCAACTCGATGCCATGGCGGAGAGCCGTGCGTCGCGTTTTGTCGATCTTCTTCCGAGCGTTCTCAGCAATCTCGTGATCAGTGTGAACTGGATTCAATTCGTCCTGCTCGACCGCAAACCGCGCCACCCTTTCCAGTTCTCGGGCGAAATGGCGGGATATTTCGGCACAAGCATCAGGGTGGGGTTTTTCAGCATTCTGGCGGCGGTGCCGGGCGTGATCGTGGGTTTCATCATTACGGCCACGTTGGGATCGCCAACCGGAACTGTGATCGCAATCGTGATTGGCGCTCTCATGGCCAGCGCTGGAGTCCTCACGGTGTTCATCCGCACGTTTCTGGCGCTGCCCGCCGTTGTTCTGGACCGCCCACTTTCGACGGGCGACACCTTCGAATTAACGAAGGGGCACGCGTTCACCCTGGGATGGGGCTACGTGATCATCTATTTGCCGGTGATTGTCGCAATCGTCGTGGCGGCCGGTCTCGGTACGTTGATCACAGACGCCGGTCTTGTCGATGCGGGAGAGCTTCTCAGCCTTGTGCTGACCAACATTCTGTCGATTGCTGCGACGGGCCTCACCGCGGGCTTCATGGCAAATGCCTATCGCGCGCTTGTGCCAGGTGATCCGACCGGTCGAATCGCCAATCAGTTCGAATAGAAAAGGGCGGCACGAGGCTGCCCTTTTTAAACTGCTGCTCGAACCGACGAGCTATTCTTCACCGTCGGCATCGACGGTGAGGGGGCCACTGTCCTGGCCCTTGGCGTCTTCGTCACGGTCGATGAATTCGATGAAAGCCATCGCCGCGTTGTCACCGGGACGGAAGCCCGCCTTCAGGACGCGGGTGTAGCCGCCGGGGCGCTTTGCGTAGCGCGGGCCGAGGACTTCGAACAGCTTCTTGACCTGCGCTTCATCACGGATCGTGCTGAGCGCCTGACGGCGCGCGTGCAGATCGTTGCGGCGCGAGAGCGTAACCAGCTTTTCCACCACCGGGCGAAGCTCTTTCGCCTTGGGCAGCGTGGTCCTGATCTGCTCGTGCTTGATCAGCGCCGCGGCCATGTTCGCGAACATGGCGGTGCGGTGCGAGGAGGTCTTGCCGAGCTTGCGGCCTGAGTTTGCGTGACGCATTGCGGTTCCTAGTACTGATCCTCGTAACGCTTCGCGAGGTCTTCGATGTTCTCCGGCGGCCAGCCCGGCACCTCCATGCCAAGGTGCAGGCCCATCTCCGCGAGAACTGCTTTGATCTCGTTCAGCGACTTGCGGCCGAAGTTCGGGGTGCGGAGCATTTCCGCTTCCGTCTTTTGGATGAGATCGCCGATGTAGACGATGTTGTCGTTCTTCAGGCAGTTCGCCGAACGGACCGACAGCTCGAGCTCGTCCACCTTCTTGAGAAGGACCGGGTTGAACGCGAGATCCGGCTTCGCCTCTTCGGCAACGCGCTCGCGCGGCTCTTCGAAGTTGATGAAGACCTGGAGCTGGTCCTGCAGGATGCGCGCGGCATAAGCCACGGCATTGTCCGGCGTGACCGCGCCGTTGGTCTCAACGGTGAGCGTCAGCTTGTCGTAGTCGAGGATCTGGCCCTCGCGGGTATTCTCGACCTTGTAGGAGACTTTCTTCACCGGGCTGAACAGGCTGTCGACCGGGATCATGCCGATCGGCGCATCTTCCGGGCGGTTGCGATCGGCGGGGACATAGCCTTTGCCGGTGGCGACCGTCAGCTCCATGCGGAACTCGACCTTTTCGTCGAGCGTGCAGATAACGAGCTCAGGATTGAGGATGTCGATATCGGCGATCTGCGCAATATCACCAGCCTTCACTTCACCCGGACCCTGCTTGCGCAGCGAAAGGCGCTTGGGGCCTTCCGAATGCATGCGCAGCGCGATCTGCTTCACGTTGAGTACGATATCGGTCACGTCTTCACGGACGCCCGCGATGGACGAGAATTCGTGCAGCACGCCCTCGATCTGGATCGAGGTGACGGCAGCGCCCTGCAGCGACGAAAGCAGCACGCGGCGCAGCGAGTTGCCGAGCGTCAGGCCGAAGCCACGCTCGAGCGGTTCCGCAGTCAGCGTCGCCGAACGGCCGGCGTCATGGCCGGCTTCGGTCTTCAGCTTTTGCGGTTTGATCAGTTCTTGCCAGTTCTTCTGAAACATTTTTCCTCATCGTTTCCCGGACGTGTCGGACCACGCCCATTGCGTTCGACGGGTAGCTTTCCAGCACAGTGGGATCCGAAGCTTGGAATTCACGTGACTTGAAGTCGCGG
>JADMIO010833469.1_pt1 | contig 55557 bp, 49 predicted proteins | sample 8958161 | NCBI WGS metagenome assembly JADMIO01 (sample SAMN16585339, study PRJNA669376) | soil metagenome | isolation source: Crop rotation soil | place: USA: Cullars Rotation, Alabama | collected 2011
GACAACTTGTCCACGTGGAATTCTAAGCTTAGGATCCCAATGTGCTGGAAAGATCTCGATGACCTGTCCCGTGCCCGACCGGCGCACCTCGCGCCAGGCGGCAAGCGCGTATGCGGCGCCCTGCAAGCCCGCGACCTGGAAGAGGAAATCGTTCGGCGACGGGATGGGAGGGGCGCCGGCGTTCCCGAGGGGTGCGGCAAAGCCGCTGAGCGATTCGACCACCATCGAGTTGCCGTTGAAGTCCCGATAGGGACCGCTGAGTCCGAACGGCGTCTGCGAAAGGACGACGAGCCGCGGATTCTTCGCCAGCAGCGAGTCGTACGACGAGCCGGCCTTCGCGAGCACGTCGGGCCCGCTCGCGTCGATGAGGATGTCCGCCGATGCCGCGAGCTCGCGGAACGCCGGATCGCTCGGCGTGAGGACGACGCTCTTCTTGTTCGCGTTGAAGTACAGGAAATGCGCGGAGAGCCCGGGCCGCACGAGCGCACCGCCCCACGACGGCCGCTCGCGGTCGACATCGCCTCCCGGCGGCTCGACCTTGATGACCTCGGCGCCGAGGTCGGCGAGGTTGTGCGACGCGTACGAAGCCGCCCCGCCGCCGACTTCGACGACGCGAAGCGACGAGGGTAGTGCGGTCGAGCTCTCAGGCACGCGGGTCCTCCCCTATCGCTCCAGCCATGCATCTTTGAGGTGCGGCATTGCGAGCGTCCAATGGAACGTCTTGAAGTTCTTCACCTCGGGGCGAAGCGCGTAGTGGATGCGCGCGATATGAGAGGTCGGTGCCGCGACCATGTCCTTGACCATCAGCTCCTGGATCTGGTTGATCACCTGCTTGCGCTGTTCGACGTTCACCGCCGAACGCTGCGCCTCGGCGAGCCTGTCCATCTCGGCGCTCGCGTATCCCTGAAGGTTGCGCCCTCCCTTGCTGTGCCAGAACAGGTAGGTCCAATCGTCGACATCGAAGCTGCTGCTGCCGGTGAAGAAGAGAATCTGGTAGTTCCCATTGCGAACGTTCTCCTGACCGACGGCGAGGGACGGCACCTGCTTGATCGTCGCGTTGAACCCAACAGCGTTGAGGTTTCCCTGAATGATCTGGAGCGCAGCGTTATCGGCGGTCCCGATGTAGGCGCTGAGCTCGACTTTCAGGCCGTTCTGTCCGGCGGCAGAGAGCAGCGACTTCGCCTTCGCCGGGTCCTGCGGGTAGCGCCTGAAGACCTCATCCGGCTGCCATCCGTAGTCCTTGATCGATGAGGGAATCAGGCCGGACGCCTGCGCGTCGCCGTCCCAGTGCGAGTCAAGGATCGCTTTCATGTCGATCGCCAGACTCGCAGCCTGGCGCACGCGCACGTCGTCCCAGGGCTTGACCTTCATATTCATCTGCAGCCAGTTCACGTTGGCGCGGAAGCCATCCTCGTAGAGGAGGTTTGGCAGCGACTTCTTCATGTCACGGGACTCGGCGAGCATCGCGGAGATCGCGTCGAGCTTCCCGGCGCGAAATGCCGCGAGCGCGGCGGCGTCGTCGCCAAAGACGTAGAACTCAGCACCGTCCACGTACGGAATCGGCTTGCCGTCGGAACCCGTCTCCCAGTAGTCCGGGTTCCTCTTCACGGTCGTGAGCACGTCCTTGTCCCACTTGTCCAGGATGAAGGGACCGGTGCCGATCGCGGTGAGGCGGAAGCTGCCCTCTTTCTCGAAGACCTCGTGGGGAACCATGTTCACGTGCTGGTAGCTGATCGAGTCGAGGAATGATGAGAACGGGTATTTCAGCGTGACGGTGATGTTGTACTTGTCGATCACATTCCACGTGTCGATCGCGGCGAAGTTACTCGAGCGAATGCTGGACTTCTGGTAGTAGCCGAAGTTCCAGGCCACGTCGTCGGCCGTGAACTCGCGACCGTTGACCGGCGGCAGGTTGTGCCAGCGCACGCCCTTTCGTATCTGCAGCTTGTACGTCTTGCCGTCCGAGGAGGTCTCCCACTTCTCGACGAGACCCGGGCTCTTCCCGGCGTCCTCGTACGAGTCGGCCCGCTCCTCGAAGAGCCGGCTATAGACGATGCCGAGCTCCAATCCGACCTGCGTAATGGTGGTGTCCAGGTGAACGCGGGGTGACCCGCGCCCTTTGAAGATTCCGCCGCGCTTGGGCGATGCCGTGGGTGGCGAGAGGAACTTGTCCTTCGATGCCACCACGCTCGACGCGTCCGGCACGGGGGCTGCCGCCGGCGCACATGCGGCGACGGCCCCGCCGATCGCCGCGAGCCTCAGGAATTCACGACGAGCGATGTTCACGAACTTCCTCCCCCGCTAGCGGTCCAGCCATGCCTCCTTGAGGTGTGACCAGGTCTCCACCCAGTGAATGGTCTTCAGGTTCTTCACGACCGGGTACACGACGTAGTGGATCCGCGCGATGTGCGACAACGGCGCCGCGACCATGTCCTTGAGCATGAGGTCCTGGATCTGGTTCACCAGCGTCTTCCGCTCATCGACGGAGCCCGCATGCCGCTGCGCCTCGGTGAGGCGGTCCATCTCGGGGCTTGAGTAGCCCTGGAGGTTGCGGCCACCCTTGGTGTTCCAGAAGAGGTAGGTCCAGTCGTCCACCTCGAAGCTGCTGCTTCCGGTGAAGTTGACGAGGGTGTAGTTCATGTTGCGGACGTTCTCCTGGCCCACGGCGAGCGTCGGCACCTGCTTGATCGTCGCGTTGAAGCCGACGTTGTTGAGGCTGCGCTGCACAATCTGCAGCCCCGCGCTGTCGCCCGCGCCGGTGTAGGAGCTGAGCTCGACCTTGAGGCCGGTCTGGCCCGCGTCGGTGAGCAGCTTCTTGGCCTGGGCAATGTCCTGCGGATAGCGCTTCAACACCTCATCGGGCTGCCACGCGTAGTCGACGAGTGACGAGGGGATGAGGCCGGAGGGCTGGCTGTCGCCGTCGAGCTGGCCGGCGATGAACTCCTTGCGGTCGAGCGCGAAGCTCGCGGCCTGGCGAACGCGGACGTCATCCCACGGCTTGATCTTGTGATTCATCTGAAGCCAGATCGCGTTCGCGCGGAAGCCATCCTCGAACAGCAGCTGCGGCATGCTCTTCTTCAGATCGTTGGAGTCGGCGGCGGACATCGACATGATGTCGATCTTGCCCGAGCGATACGCGGCGATTGCCGCCGCGTCGTCGCCGAACGTGTAGAACTCGAGGTTGTCGATGTACGGCAGGGGCTTGCCGTCGCTGCCGTTCTCCCAGTAGTTCGGGTTCCGCTTCATCTTCGTGACGACGCCGGACTCCATGGATTCCCAGATCCAGGGGCCCGTGCCGATGGCCTTGTTGCGGAAGCTCTTGTCCTGCTCGAACACCTCACGCGGCAGCATCACGATGTGCTGGTAGCCGATGAGGTCGAGGAACGCCGCGGTGCGCTCCTTCAGCGTGATCGTGATGTTGTACTTGTCGACGATCTGCCACTTGTCGACGGCCGCGAAGCTCGATCCACGGATGCCGTTCTTCAGGTTGTAATCGATGTTCCAACCCACGTCGTCGGCGGTGAACTCCCGGCCGTTGACGGGAGGAATGTTGTGCCAGGTGACTCCCTTGCGGACCTGGAACTTGTAGGTCTTGCCGTCCGATGAGACGTCCCACTTCTCGATGAGCCCGGGCTGCAGGTTCGTGTCCTCGTAGAAGTCGGCGCGGTAGTTGAAGAGGCGGCTGTAGACCTGCCCGAGCTCGAGCTTGACCGTCGCGAGCGACGGGTCGAGGTGCGGAAGCAGCTGGCCGCGGCCACGGAGCGTGCCGCCGCGCTTTGGTGTGCCATTGCCGGGTGAAAGGAACTTCTGTGACTGCCCCGTGGGAATGGGCGTGGCCACCGCCGCCGGCGAGGCCGCCGGGGCACAGGCCGCGATCGCCGCGACGCCTCCGGTGAGAGCGACCGTCTTGATGAGCTCGCGCCGTGTGAATGCCATGGTTGGACCTCCACCGCGAAATGTCGCCCGGCTTCTCCCTCTTACCGGCCGCGCAGCCGTGGATCCCAGATGTCACGGAGCGCGTCGCCGGCCATGTTGAAGGAGAGCACGGTGAGCGCGAGGATCGACGCGGGCGCGATGAGCAGCATCGGGTTGCGGAACATGAATTGCCGCCCCGCCGCGCTGATCATGCTTCCCCACGCCGGGTCGGGCGGCGGCACGCCGACGCCGAGGAAGCTGAGCGATGCCTCGACCACGATCGCGCCGCCGAGACTGGTCGTGGCGATGATGATGATCGGCGCCGTCACGTTCGGCAGGATGTGCTTGAGCAGGATGCGCGGCGTGCTTGCGCCGATGGTGCGCGCCGATTCGATGTACTGGTGACTGCGCGCGGAGAGCGTCGCGCCGCGCACGATGCGATTCGTCCTCGGAATCTGTCCGATACCGACCGCGAGCACCACCACCCAGATGCTCGGCTCCAGGACGGAGATGAGGAGCATCGCGAGCAGGAGTCCCGGGATCGCCTGCTGCGCGTCGGTGAAGCGCTGGATGACGAGGTCGAGCTTCCCGGCGAAGTAGCCGCTCACCAGGCCGAGCGCCGAGCCGAGCACGAGGCCGATGCCCACCGCGAGGATGCCGACGGTCAGCGAGATGCGCGACCCGTAGATCACGCGCGCGAACAGGTCGCGTCCGATCTCGTCGCCGCCGAGGAGAAACGGCCGGCCGTCGGGCGCGATCGTTCCCGCCGGAGCGAGTCGCATGACGCCGTAGATCTGGAACGGGGAGTGCGGCACGATCTGGTCGGCAAAGATCGCCATGAGCACGAGCAGGATCACGAACGCGCTCGAGACCGCCCCCACCCGGTTCGCGATGAGCAGCTTCACCCATGCGAAGCGCGACTCCGTGTGGGACCGCGGAATGGCCGGGGCCGCGGTGGTGACCGCGGTGGTCTCCGCCATTACGAGTACCGGATCCGCGGATCGAACCACCCGTAGGTGGTGTCGATGAGCAGGTTCATCACCAGGTACACGCCCGCGAAGAAGAGCGTCACCCCCTGGAGCATCGTGTAGTCCTTGTCGTTGAGAGCCTGGAGCGCGAGCGTACCCAGGCCCGGGATCCCGTAGATCTTCTCGATGATGACCGTGCCTCCGAGAAGCGCCGCGAACTGGTCGCCGATGATCGTGATCACGGGAATGAGTGCGTTCTTCATCGCATGGCGGATCACGACGGCACGCGCGGCAAGGCCCTTCGCCCATGCCGTGCGGATGTAATCCTCGCGGAGCGTCTCGAGCATCACCGCGCGTGTCATGCGCGTCACGACGCCGGAAAGCAACGCGCCCAGCGCCGCCGATGCGGGAAGGAACTTCTCCAGGTTGTGGAGCGGATCGGCGGTGAGGCTCACGAATCCAAGCGGCGCCGAATAGCCCCACCACATCGCGGGGAGGAGGACGATCGACGTCGCGATCACGAAGCTCGGCACCGAAAGCCACACGATGCTGGTGAAGCGTGCGATGAAGTCGATCGGCCCGTCGCGTTTGACCGCCGCGGCCAAGCCGAGCGGGATGCCGATGATCACGGCGACCAGGACGGCCAGGAGCGCCACTTCGGCGCTGATCGGGATGCGGCGAACGATCTCGTTCGCCACCGGCGTGCGACTCACGAGGCTCAGCCCGAGATCACCGCGGAGCGCGTTGCCGAGCCAGCGGAAGTACTGCACATACAAAGGAGCGTCGAGCCCGAGCTCCCGCTCGATCTGGCCCCGGAGCTCGGGGTTCACGACCCCGCCCTCCGTCATCTGGTTCATGATCACGTCGCCGGGCACGAGGCGGACCGCGAGGAACACGAACAACGTCACGCCCCAGAACACGGGGATCATCAGGAACAGGCGCCGCAGGATGTAACGTCGCACGCTCTTCTAACCCTCTCCCCGCTCGGCGATTCCGCGCATCCTAGTAGATCACCTTCGCGTCTTCGAGTGCCTTGATGCGTTCGGGTGAGAGCCCGAGAAGACCGCCGAAGATCTCGCCGTTGTGCTGACCGATCTGCGGCGGCGGGGCGCTGTCGAAGGTCGCCGCGCTGCCGAAGCGGGCCGTCATCCCCTCCACTTCAAGGGGGGTCCCGGTCACCAGGTTGAGGGTCGACACGATGTGCTTGCGCGCGCGGAGGTGCGGATCGTTGAACAGATCCTCCGCGTTCTCGACGGCCGCAGCGGCGACGCCGTGGGATTGGAGCTCCTCCATCGCCTGCGCGGGAGTGCGCGTCCTGGTCCATTCCGCGATGCGCGCGTCCAGCTCCTGCCATGCGTCGCGCCGGCCCTCGGGGGTGCCGAGCTTCGCGTCGCTCGCCCACGCGGGATTGCCGAGCGCCGCCTTGAGACCGGACCACTGCTCGTCGCCGTCGCATGCGATGACGCACCACGTGTCGTCGTCCTTGCACGGGTAGCAGCCGCCCGGGGCGTAGCGGAGGCTGCGCAGGTCCGGATCCTTTCCGGTCATGGCCGCCTCGAGATAGAAGGGCCCGAGCGAGTGCGCGAGCCCCTCGAGCATCACGAGCTCGACGAACTGTCCCTCGCCGGTGCGATCGCGATGCGTGAGCGCGCCCATGATCCCCATGAGCGCCTGCGCCGCGCAGATGAAGTCAGCGGGCGGCTGCTTCATCCCCTGGTGGAGCGGCGCGCCCTCCTGGCGCCACACCCAGTACATCCCGGTGTACGACTGCAGCGTCGGCCCGTATGCGCTCCACGAGCTGAGCGGACCACCACGGCCCCAGCCGTTGATGCTCACGGCGATGATGTCCGGCTTCACCTTCACGAGGTCTTCGTAGGCGAGTCCGAGGCGCCCCATCACGCCGGCGCTGAAGTTGTCGATCACGACGTCGGCCTTCTTCGCGAGCTCGATCGCGAGCTCGTGCCCCTCGGGCGAGCGCGCGTCGAGTGTGATGCTCTTCTTCGCGCGGTTGATGCTCGCGAACTGTGGCTGGCGCGGGTCGGGCTGCGTGCTCTTCGTCTCGACCTTGATCACCTCGGCACCGAGGAATCCAAGCACCTGCGTCGCAGTCGGACCGGCGAGCACGTGCGTAAAGTCAAGGACACGAATCCCGGCGAGGGGCGCGGTGGGCGCGGCCGCCTTCTTCGCGGATGGTGCCGGTGTCGCCGGCGCGCTCGCGGCCTTCGTCACGTCCTCCTGGTGCTCGCCCACGTTCGGCGCGGGCGAGCGGAACGTCATCGGCGTCTTCGATAGGCGCACCGGCGCGCCCGCCGCCTGGAACTCGCCGAGGTCAGGGTGGCGCATGGTGATGAACGACCCGAGCACCTTCGCGTGCTCGCTTTTCAGGAGCGCGGCCGGCGGATTCACCGGACTGCTCGGGACGCGGCGACTCTGCGACTCAGCGACGAACTGCTCGACGGTGAATTGCTTCGCCCACGGGAGGATCACCTCCTCGAGCTGCGGCTGCACCTTCAGGCGGAGGTCGGCCGTCGCGTACTCCGGCTTCTCGAGCTCGGGGTTCGCGACCCATTCCGTGAACGCCTTCCACATCGCGGGGAAGACCGGCTGCACGAGCACCATGCCGTCCTTCACCGGAATGTGCATCTGCATCGCGGAGATGTAGCCGAAGCGAGAGCGCCGCTGGATGGTCTTGTTGAGCCCGAAGCCCAGGATGCCGCCCTGCATGTGCGTGCCGACTTCCTGCAGCGACATCTCGATGAACTGGCCCGGCGCACCCGCGCGAACCGCTCGGAGCGCGGCGAGGATGTACGCCGAGCCCTGCAGGCCGGCGAGCTGATAGAGGAAGTCGTTCTTCGAAGGAATCGGCGGGTGATCGCGGTCGCCGAGCGGATAGAGGAAGCCGCTCGCCGCCTCGGCGACGGGGTTCGCCCCGAGGTAGGAGCGGCGCGCGCCCGTCAATCCGAACGGCGTCTGCGACAGGACCACCAGGGACGGGTTCAGGGCAAGCAGGTCGTTCGGGCCGCAGCCGATCTTGGTGAGCGTGTCCGGGCCGCTCGCGTCGACGATCGCGTCCGCGGTCCGCGCGAGCGCGCGAATTCCCTCCGCGCCTTCCTTGGTGGCGAGGTCGAGCACGACGCTGCGCTTGTTCGCGTTGAAGAAGACGAACTGCGCCGAGAGCCCGGGCTTGAGGAGGCTCCCGAACGTGGGGCGTGAGCGGTCGGCATCGCCGCCGGCGGGCTCGACCTTGATGACCTCGGCCCCGAGATCGGCGAGGTTATGGGCGGTGTACGACGCGACGCCGCCACCGATTTCGATCACGCGAAGGGACGACGGAAGAGCGGATTCGTGTTCGCGCAAGGGAACCTCCGCGGCGGGTAATACCTGCCGCGAGTCTACGGTTTGACGGTTATCGAACCGCGCGCCGGAGCCGACCCCGGGACTCGAACCCGGAACCGGTGGTTTACAAAACCACTGCTCTGCCAGTTGAGCTAGGTCGGCGCGCGAGTGACTCTAGTCCGCGGCCTTCTTCTTGGCGCGTGGCGCCGCCGCTTTCTTGACCGCTTTCTTCGCTGGTGCCGCGGCCTTGGCTTTCTTCACGGCCTTCTTCACGGCCGGCGGCGGCGCGACGGGCTCCTCCGCCTCGTCGATCTCGTCATCGAGATCGTCGTCCTCAGCCTCATCGACCTCGTCGTCAAGGCTCAGCCCCTCATCGTCATCTTCGTCTTCATCGTCTTCATCGTCATCGAACGCGGTCTGCGCCGGGGGAGGCGGCGGCGCCGGGCGCGGGGTGCGCGTCGGAGATGGCGCGGCGTTGCGCTGGCGCTGACGCACCGCTTCGAAGAGGAGCACGGTCCCGGCGGCCGCGGCGTTCAGCGATTCCACCTTGCCGAGCATCGGGATGCGGACGACCTGGTCACAGCCCTCGAGCACAAGGCGACGAATCCCCTCGCCCTCGCTGCCCACGACGAGCGCGGTCGGGCCGCGATAGTCGACCTCGTCATAGAGGAGATCGCCGGACATATCGGTGCCGACGACCCAGACGCCCTTCTCCTTCAATGCATCGATCGCCTGGCGAAGGTTCGGCACGTCCGAGATGAGCAGGTGCTCCGATGCGCCGGCGCTCGTGCGCGCCACGGCCGGGGTGAGCCCGACCGCGCGGTGCTTGGGGATCACGACGCCCGCGGCGCCGGCGCCCTCCGCGGAACGGAGGAGCACGCCGAAGTTCTGGGGATCCTGCAATTGGTCGAGCACGAGCACGAGCGGGTTCTCGATGGTGTCGATGTGAAGGAGCAGCTCGTCGATGTCCACGCCGGCGCGACCTTCAACGATCGCGACCACGCCCTGGTGGTTCTCGGTCGGAGACAGGCGCGAGAGCTCGAGCTTGTCGACGTAGCGGACGAAGATCCGTCGCTGCTGCGCCTCCATGATCAGCTCGTTCACCGCGCCGGTGCGGAGCCCGCGGTCCTGCGAGATGTAGAGGCTGCGGAGGACGCGACCCGCGCGAATCGCTTCGAGCACGGCGTGCGGTCCGGCGAGCGGCTCGCCCGCATCGTGCGAGGGAGCCGCCTGACGCGGCCCTCCGGTCACGCGGCGAATCGCCTCCTGGTATCCCTCGCCGCCGCGACGCTGATCACGGCGCCATCCACCGCCGCCCCCGCCCTGCGGGCGGAAGCCGCCACCACCGCCCATGCCGCCGGGGCGACCGCCCCGCTGACGGCGCTCGTAGGCGGCAAGCTCGCGAGCCTGTGACGACGAATCGTCATCGTCACCGACGGGGGCCATTCCACCCCCGCCGCCCATGCCACCCATCGGGGGACGCGGCGGCGCGCGGAACTGATCCGGATACCGCGGCGGGGGCCGGAACGCACCCTGGGGACGCGGGGGCCTGAACCCCCCACCCTGCATCGGCGGGCGGAATCCCCCTTGGTTACCCGGAACCGGGAACTGACCGCCGCCGCCGCGACCGCGGCGGCCGCGCCGCCCGCGCCTGCGGTTCGGGTCGTTCGCGCCGCCATCGTCATTCGGCTGGCCACCTTCGGCCGCGGGCTCGGGTCGAGTGTCTTCGGTCACTGAGCAGCTCCTCCGCCGCGCGGGAGGCGCTCCCAACGCTGGCCTTCCTTGGTATCGAGCACGCGAATGCCGAGCTTCTCGAGCTCGGCGCGCAGCGCGTCGGATTTCGCGAAGTCCTTTGCCGCGCGAGCCGCCGCGCGATCGGCGAGCACGCGCCGCTCTTCGTCGCCGAGCAGCACGGTTGCCTCGGCGCTCTCGCGGAGCGAGAGCCCGAGCACGCGGTCGATGTCGAACAAGAGGGCGAGCCCGCGCGCGCGGATCTCGGCCTCGGGGGCGTTCAGCAGGTTCAGCGCGGCCTCCGCCTGCGCGAGCGCCTTCGGCGTGTTGAAATCGTCCGCCACTGCCTCCAGAAACGCGATGCGGATCTGATCGTTCTCATTGACGGCGCCGGTGCTGCCCTCGAGCCGCTGCCAGGCGCCACCGATCGCCGCGCGCCATCTCTCGAGACGGCGCTGCGCGTCCTGAAGCGCCTTCCAGGTGAAGTCGAGGCTCTTCCGGTAGCCCACGCCGAGCGCGAGCATCCGGAACGCGAGCGGCTCACAGCCATGCGCGGCGAAGTCCGAGACGAGGTACACGTTGCCCTTGGACTTGTGCATCGCGCCCCCGTCGACCGAGAGGAAGTACGTGTGCATCCAGTTGCGCACGAACAGCTTGCCCGTGAGCGCTTCCGACTGCGCGATCTCGCACTCGTGGTGCGGGAAAAGGTGGTCCTCGCCACCCGAGTGGATGTCGAACGTCTCGCCGAGGTATTTCATCGACATCACCGAGCACTCGATGTGCCACCCCGGGTTGCCGCGTCCCCACGGTGAATCCCATTGCTGGAGGTCGCCCAGCTTCGCGGCACGCCACAGCGCGAAGTCGAAGGGGTGCTTCTTGTTGTCGTTCACGTCGACGCGCGCGCCGGCCTGCCGCTCGGCGATCGAGCCCGGCGGGTTGAGGCGTGTGCCGTACCCGGGGAACGTCGTGACATCGAAGTACACGCCGTCATCCGCCGCGTAGGCATGCCCGTTCTCGATGAGCTTCGCGACCGCGCTGATCATCTCGGGGACATGCGCGGTCGCGTAGGGCATCACGGTCGGCACGAGGATGTTGAGCTTCGCGCGATCGTCCATGAACTGATCGACGTAGTGCTTCGCGATAGCCGAGGGGTCGCGCTTCTCGCGCCGCGCCGCCGCCTCCATCTTGTCCTCGCCCTGATCCGCGTCGTCGTAGAGGTGCCCCACGTCGGTGATGTTCATCACCTGCGTGACCGTGTACCCCGCGTACTCGAATGTGCGCCGCACCACGTCGGCGACGATGTAGCGATAGAGGTTGCCGATGTGCTGGTAGGAGTACACGGTCGGGCCGCAGTCGTAGATGCGCACGGTGCCGGGGACGAGCGGCTCGTAGGTCCGAGTGGACCGCGTCGCGCTGTCGTAGAGCTTGATCTCCGCGGGTCCGGTCAACGTCCCTCCGTGCTCATTCGACGAGAACGGTCGCAAGCGCCGCGATCGCCTCGCCCGCGCCGATCGTCCCGATGCCGTCGTTCGTGGTCGCCTTCACGCTCACGAGCCCGGCATCGACCCCGAGCGCACCCGCGATGGCCTCGCGCATCCGCGCGATGTGCGGCGCCAGCCGCGGCTCCTGGGCGATGACCGTGGCATCCACGGACGTCACCGCGTACCCCGCGGCCGTCACCTTCTCGCGCACGCGCTCGAGGAGGCCAAGGCTGCTCGCCCCCCGGTATGCCGGGTCATCGCTCGGAAAGTGTCCGCCGAGATCGCCGAGATTCGCGGCTCCGAGCAGCGCATCCATGATCGCGTGAAGAAGGACGTCGCCGTCGGAATGTCCCACGAGGCCGCGAGTGTGTTCGAGATCGAGTCCACCGAGCACGAGCCGGCGACCGGCCGCGAGACGATGGATATCGTAGCCGATCCCGCTCCTCACTTTTTCGACTCGAGCGGCACTGCCGCGATCGCGACGGCACCCGAGCGCACGAGCTCGCGCGCGTACGCGAGGTCCTCGAAGGTCGTGAGCTTGAAGTTGCGGCGGTCGCCCGGAACCATGCGCACCTTCATGCCCGCGGCGATGAGCGCCGCCGCGTCGTCGCCGAACGAATCGTTCGGAAGCGCCGCGTCGCGCGCCTTCGCGAGCAGCGCCCGTTGAAAGGTCTGCGGCGTCTGCGCCGACCAGAGGCCCTCGCGGTCCATCTCGCCGGATGCATCACCGATCTCGTTCGCGCGTCGAAGCGTGTCCGCGACGGGAAGGCCCGTCACCGCCGTGCCCTCCGCGCGCGCGATCTCTACGGTCTTCGCGAAGAGGCTCGGCGCCGCGAACGGTCGCGCGGCGTCGTGGATCGCGATGACATCCGCGTCCGGCGCCGCATCCAGGGCGGCCCACGACGATGCGGTCCGCGACTCCCCGCCGAGCACGACTCGCGCGCGGGAGCCGGCGATTCTCGCGGCGGCGCTCAGCCGATCCTTCGAGGTCACCACGACGATGTCGTCGAACACACCGCTCGCGGTGGCCGCGGCGAGCGACCACGCGAGCACCGGGTGTCCGCCGAGATCGGCGAGCACCTTATCGATACCGAGCCTGCGCGCCGCGCCGGCCGCGAGGATCGCGAGGGCGACCGTCACTTGCGCAGCGCCGCCTCCGCACGAGGCTGCGCAAAGATCATCCGCCCCGCCGCGGTTTGGAGGACGCGCATCACCGCGACGCGCACCTCTTCGCCGATGTGGCGCGCGCCGCCTTCGACCACGACCATCGTGCCGTCCTCGAGGTAGCCGACGCCCTGCGAGGGCTCGCGGCCTTCCTGCATGACCCGCACGCTCATCTCCTCGCCCGGCAGCACCACGGGACGCACCGCCTTCGCGAGGTCATTCATGTTGAGCACCGTCACGCCCTGGAGCTCGGCGACGCGGTTGAGGCCGTAGTCGTTGCTCATCACTGGCAGGCTCATGCTCTTCGCGAGCTCGACCAGCTTCGCGTCCGCGCCCGTGACCGGCGGGTCCGCGTCGATGATCTCGATCGTCACCTGCGCCTCGCGCTGCATCTTCCCCAACAGCTCGAGACCGCGGCGCCCGCGCTCGCGCCGGAGGGCATCGGAGGAATCGGCGTGGTGCTGAAGCTCGCCGAGTACGAAGCGCGGCACGATGAGCGTGTCCCGCACGAAGCCGCTCTTCACCACGTCCGCGATGCGGCCGTCGATGATCACGGAGGTGTCGAGCAGCACGCGGGGCGCATGCACCGCGACGGAGCGGCGTCCGCCCCGGATCTCGCGCATCAGCGCGGCGAGCTCTGCTCGCTTGCTGATGCCCGCGGCCGCGCCGGTCGCGCCGAGGAACGCCGCCGAGAGGATGGGCGCCCAGCGTCCGAGATCCTCCGGAAGCAGCGCCAGCGGGAAGGCGATGAGCAGTCCGAGAAGCAGGCCTACGCCGGCGCCGAACGACCCTCCGAGCAGATCGCCCGCCGACATCGCGTTGATCCGGTGGAGAACCGCGCGCGCGGGAGCCACCGTGACATAGGGTGCGCCGAGCCACCCGAGGATCGCGCATGCCGCAGCGAGCAGGAACACGACGAGGACCTGGTTGCTGAACGGAGAGACCTGACTGATCTGAAGAAGCTGCGCGCCGAGATAGAAGCCGAACGGCCAGCCGATGAGTGCACCGCAGAGACGGATGAGAGCCACGCTGTTTCCCCCTTTCTTCGCAGGTCCGACACGCCCGCCGCCCGACCGATGAAGAGGTGGCCGCCGGCGACGACGCGATGCCGGGATGGATGGATGAACATGCCTTGAATGTTAGGACTGGGCGCGAGGCTCAGTCGGCGAGCGCCACGGCTCGGAGAGCGTCCCGCAGGGTCGCCACCCCGACGACCTCCACGGATGTGCCGCTCGCGTCGGCGACGCTCGCCGCCGGCACGACGGCGCGGGTGAAGCCGAGACGCTCGGCCTCGCGCACACGCGCGGACACCCGCTGCGCGCGACGCACTTCACCGCCGAGTCCGAGCTCGCCGATGAGCACGGTGCGAGGGTCGGCGGCGCGGTCACGGAAGGCCGACGCGACCGCTGCCGCGAGTGCGAGATCGACCGCGGGCTCGCGGATGTGAAGACCGCCGGCCACGTTCACGTACACATCGTGCGCACCGAGGTCGAGACCCGCACGCTTCGCGAGGACGGCAAGCAGGAGCACCACTCGCTGGAGATCAGCGCCGTTGGTCGTGCGTCGCGGCAATCCAAAGGACGTTCGTGTGACCAGCGCCTGCACCTCGACCATCAGCGGCCGCGTGCCCTCGACGGTCGGGAGCACGATGCTGCCCGGCACGCCCGCGGAGCGCTCCTGCAGGAACACGGCCGAGGGGTTCGCGACCTCGCGCAGCCCGCTCTCGACCATCTCGAACACACCGACCTCGTCCGTGGAGCCGAAGCGGTTCTTCGTCGCGCGGAGGATGCGATACGAGTGGAAGCGCTCACCTTCGAGATAGAGCACGGCGTCCACGATGTGCTCGAGGACTCGCGGCCCGGCGATCGCACCCTCTTTCGTGACGTGGCCGACCAGAAACACCGGAACGTCGTCGCCCTTCGCGACCTCCAGGAGGCGCGCCGTGCACTCACGAAGCTGCGACACGCCGCCCGCGGCCGACGCGACCGCGTCGGAGCTCATCGTCTGGATGGAGTCGATCACCACGAATGAGGGCTTCGCGGTCCGGATCGCCTCGATGATGGAGCCGAGATCCGTCTCCGCGAGGATGAGAATGCCGTGACCGGTGATCCCGAAGCGCGCCGCGCGCAGCTTCACCTGCGCGGCCGACTCTTCACCCGACACGTAGAGGACCGGGCGCCCCTCCCCCGCGCCGCCCAGGTGCGCCGATACCTGCATGAGGAGCGAGCTCTTGCCGATCCCGGGATCGCCGCCCAACAGAACCAGCGAGCCACGAACGATGCCGCCGCCGAGCACGCGATCGAATTCGCCGAGGCCGCTGGGGAGTCGCGCCTGCGAGTCGTCGGGCACCTCGTCGAGAGGGATCGGAGCCCGCGGGGCACGAGGCGCGGAGGCGCGGCCCTTCGGCGCCGCGATCACGCGCTCCTCGACCATGGAGTTCCAGCCGCCGCACGCCGGGCAGCGGCCGATCCATTTCGGGAAGTGGTTGCCGCATTGCTGGCAGACGAACGCCGTCTTCGGCGTCGAAGTGCGGGGTGGCATTGGCGCTTACGGTAACGGCCGCTTCTTGCGGAACCGGCGAGCCGGTACGCTCCGTCCGCTCATGAGCACAGGCGACGCGCCCGAGCATCTCGTCGCGCGGTTCACTCAGGACGAGACGCTCGTGGCGAAGGGCGAGGAGCTCTACAAGGGCGTCGCGCGCGGCACCGACAGCATGGTCGGTCTCGTGCTCGTCGCCCTGGGAATGCTGTCGCTCGTTGCGGGCTTTGGCGTCTGGGCCGCGCTCTTCCTCGGGCCAGCCTCCCTGCTGTGGCTCGGCATTCTCGGCATACGCATCCCCGGGTTGAACGCGAACACCGTGCCTGCTCCGGGTTTGGTCATCTGCACGATCGACGAGGAGCGCCTGCTCTTCGATACCGGACGCGCACGGCAGGAAGTGCTCTGGCGGCGAGTGGGGCAGGCGATCGAGAGCGACGACCTGTTCTTCCTGCGGTACCGGTCCAACGCGTGGCGCGTGATCCCGAAGTCGGCCTTCCAGAATGCGGACGATCTGGCGGTGTTCCGGGGGATCGCCTCGAGGAAGGTGGCGCTGCGCCGCGTGCCCGAGCCGAGCGAGAGGGACTAGGGGGCGACGGGCTCCGGGAGGGCGACTTCGGCCTTCTCGATCTCGAGCTTGCCATCGCGCGGCAGGATGCGGACCGTGTCCCCGGCGCGGAAGCGGCCCTGCAGCAGCATCTCGGCCAAGGGGTCTTCGATCTCGTTCTGGATCGTGCGCCCGAGCGGACGGGCACCGAAGTTGGAGTCGTACCCCACGGACGCGATGTGATCCATGGCCTCCTCGGTGACGACGAGGCTGATCTCCTGGGAGCCGAGGGACTTCCGAACGCGGTTGAGCTCGAGCTCGACGATCTGGCGGATCTCCGCCTTGTTGAGCGGCTGGAACACGACCGTCGCGTCGATCCGGTTGAGGAACTCCGGCCGGAAGAAGCGCTTCATCTCTTCCTGGACGCGCTCCTTCATCCGGTCGTACTGAGCGGTCAGGTCGGATTCGTCGCCCGCGGCGCTCGAGCGGAACCCGAGAGCGGACTCGCTCTTCAGCATCCGCTGCGCGAGGTTGCTGGTCATGATGATGATCGTGTTGCGGAAGTCGACGGTGCGGCCCTTCGCGTCCGCGAGGCGTCCTTCGTCGAAGATCTGCAGCAGGATGTTGAAGACCTCGGGGTGGGCCTTCTCGATCTCGTCGAGCAGGATCACGCAGTACGACTTGCGGCGAACGACCTCGGTGAGCTGTCCGCCCTCTTCGTAGCCGACGTATCCCGGAGGCGATCCGACAAGACGCGACACGTTGTGCCGCTCCATGTAGTCGGACATGTCGATCTTGATCATGTTTTCTTCGCTGCCGAACATGAACTCTGCGAGCTGACGCGCGAGGTGCGTCTTGCCGGTGCCGGTGGGTCCGACGAAGAAGAACACACCGATCGGGCGGCGCGGATCCTTCAGGCCGGCGCGTGCACGGCGGACGGCGCGCGAGATCGTCGTCACGGCGACGTTCTGACCGATCACCTTCGCGTGGAGCACCTCTTCCATCTTGAGGAGCTTCTGGGTCTCTTCCTCGGCGAGGCGACGCACGGGGATGCCCGTCCACATCGACACGACCTCGGCGATGTCCTCGTCGGTCACCTCGGGCCGCTTCGCGGACTGCGCGAGCAGCCAGTCGGCCTTCGCCTGCTGGAGCTTGTCCTGCTGGGTGCGCTCTTCCTGGCGAAGGCTCGAGGCGGTCTCGTACTGCTGCGCCTCCATCGCCTTCTCCTTCTCGGAGATGACGCGCTCGAGCTCCTTCTGCGCCTCCTTCACTTCGACCGGGAGGGTCGAGTAACGGAGGCGGACACGGCTGGCGGCCTCATCCATGAGGTCGATGCCCTTGTCCGGCAGGAAGCGGTCCGTGATGTAGCGCGCCGAGAGCTCCGCCGAGGCCTTCACGGCCTCGTCGGTGATCGCGACCTTGTGGTGCTCCTCGTAGCGGGAGCGGATCCCCATGAGGATCTCGATCGTCTGCTCGATCGTGGGCTCTTCCACCATCACCGGCTGGAACCGGCGCTCGAGCGCGGCATCGCGCTCGATGTACTTGCGGAACTCGTCGAGCGTCGTGGCGCCGATGCACTGCAGCTCGCCGCGTGCGAGCGACGGCTTGAGGATGTTCGCGGCATCCACCGCGCCCTCCGCCGCGCCGGCGCCCACGAGCGTGTGCAGCTCGTCGATGAAGAGGATCACATCATGCGAGTGACGGAGCTCTTCGATGATCTTCTTGAGGCGCTCCTCGAACTCACCGCGATACTTCGTGCCCGCGACGAGCGAGCCGATGTCGAGCGTGAGGAGCCGCTTGCCCTGGAGTGTCTCCGGGACGTCGCCCTTGATGATGCGGGCGGCCAGTCCTTCGGCGATGGCGGTCTTGCCGACCCCAGGCTCGCCGATGAGGGCAGGGTTGTTCTTCGTGCGGCGCGAGAGGATCTGGATGACGCGCTCGATTTCCTTCTCGCGGCCGATGACCGGGTCCAGCTGCTGGGCCTTGGCCATGGCGGTGAGGTTCACGCCGAGCTGGTCGAGCGTCGGCGTCTTGGAGGTCGAGCCCTTGCCGCCGCCCGAGCCGGTGCTCGCGCCCGCCGCCGCGGTCTCCTGCGGGTGCTGCTGGCCGAGCGTCGCGATGACCTGATGGCGGACCTTCTCGAGAGAGACCCCGAGGGATTCGAGGACGCCCGAGGCGATCCCCTCCCCCTCCCGGACGAGGCCGAGCAGGAGGTGCTCCGTTCCGACGTGGCTGTGACCGAGCTTGCGAGCCTCGTCGATGGCGAGCTCGATGACCTTCTTGGTGCGCGGCGAGAGCGTGATCTCGCTGGGAGACGTGGTGGAGTCGCCGCGGCCGATGATGAATTCGACGGCCGTGCGGACTTTCGAGAGCTCGACGCCGAGCGAGTCCAAGACTCGCGCAGCGACGCCCTCACCCTCACGGACGAGTCCAAGAAGCAGGTGCTCGGTGCCGATGTAATTGTGGTTGAAGCGAATTGCTTCATCCTGAGCGAGGGCGAGCACCCTCTTCGCGCGATCGTTGAAGCGATCGAACGGACCCATCAGCGAACCTCTGTCCCAGTTTGCAGCGGTGCCATGGTCTGGTTTCGATTATACGTTCGAGTCGTCATACTTCGGGGCGGACCTGGGGCGTGCAGGGACCGAGGAGGTGACACCTCTCCTTGCCGGCACGCTTGGCGGATCGACTCGCTCACGCGGCGACCCTGCTTCGCGCGGAATCCGCTGCAATCCTCGCGCTCGAAGGGCCCGAGGTGCGCACGGTGTGCGCGCGCGGGATCGACCCTGCGACGGATTGGCGCGGGCTGCTGGGGGCGGCCGTGATCGATCGGGCCGCGCATTCGGGGACTCCCATCACATCGGCCATCCCGGCGGGTCGCTGGGACGACCGATCCGCGTTCGCCCTGATCGGGCGGCTGGACTCGCTGGTGAATCTGTCACTCCTTTGTGTACTACGCCATGCGGTCCCATTTGATTCCCTGGAAACGAGCGGAATGGAGGCCGCGGCCGCGCTTCTTTCCGAGGGAACGGTCGGCAGCGATAGCGAGCGACGCGCCCCGGGGCGCCCGCCGGCGCTGCCGGCGGCCACCCGAGTGCTCATTGCTGAGAGCCAGCCGGCCACGAGGATCGGGCTGCGCACCATGCTCAAGGACGCGGGAGCCGTGGTCGTCGGTGAGTGCGGAAGCGGCGCCGAGGCCGTCGCGCTCGCGCGGACGACGCGGCCGGACGTGGCGATCATTGACCTTTCGCTGCGCGACGGTGCCGGCACGGATCTCATCGGCCGGATGCGGGAGGCGGCGCGGGCGGTTTCGATCATCGTTCTCGCCGCGGATAACGGCCCGGCGCTCACTCGTGCTGTGCTCGCCGCCGGCGCAGCGGGACTTCTCCACAAGGATGCGACCGCGGAGGCAATCCTCGCGGCGGTCGGCTCGGCTGCGGTGGGTCTTGCGGCCCTCGCAATGGAGGACATGGCGGCGCTCGCCGGGGCACCGCTCGCGCCAAGCCGCTCCGCCGAGGCGGAAGCCGGCCACCTGCCCTCGATGGTCAAGGAGCCTTTGACCCAGCGCGAGCTGCAGCTCCTGCGCCATCTCGCTGACGGAGCCACTAATAAGGAGATCGCGCGCGAGATGCTCCTCGCCGAGGACACCGTGAAGAAGGCCGTGCAGACCGTCATCGCCAAGCTCGGCGCCACCGACCGTACTCATGCCGTAGTACTCGCCCTGCGAGCTTCTCTCATCACCTGAGACCCCACCTGTCCGAACGGGTACGCGAAGTCGGCCTGAACGGGGGTTCAGCCCAGGGGCCCGCGGCCCAAGCATTCGTCCCCCATGGATCTCTCCGGACTCTGGTCACGGCACCTCGCGGGCGAGGATGAGGCGCGCGCCGCTCTCATCGAGAGCCACGCCGCCCTCGCCACGAGCATCGCGCGCTCCATGCGCCTTCCGGCGGGCGTGCTGGCCGCGACGGAGGACCTCGAGTCGGCAGCGGTGATCGGTCTCATCCAGGCAATCGACCGATACGACCCGGCCCGCGGGGTCCCCTTCGAGGCCTTCGCGGCGCTGCGCATTCGCGGAGCGATTCTCGATGAGCTTCGTCTCGTCGATGACCGCACGCGCGCGGAGCGCCGGCAGGAGCGCGAGGGCGAGACGGAGCTCGACGCGCTCGTGCTGTCGCTCGATCGCATCATGGCCGCGGGCGGCGAGGGCCATTTCCTCGCGGACGCCACGCTCGACGAGCGCGTCGACGGTGCCGAGCTTCGCGAGCGCCTCCTTGGCGCACTCGATCGACTGAGCACGCGGCAGCGCGAGGTGCTCGCCCGCTACTACGGCGACTCCCTCACCCTGCGTGAGGCCGGCAAGCGCATGGGCATCAGCGAGGCCCGCGCCTGCCAGCTGCATGGCCGCGCGCTGGATCACCTGCGCCGCGCGTTCGCCGCATCCGCCGCCTAGCGACTACGCGGCCATCGCCGCGCGCTGCGCCGGCAGGAACGATCGCGCGCGGAGCTCGAGCCGTCCGACGTCGGTGAGCCACACCGCGAGTCCCAGCGGTCGCAGGAGATCCACCGCCCTGGAGCGCGAGCCCCTGTGAAACAGCGGGGCGAGGTCATCGAAGAGCGGGTGGACGATCGTGTCGAGCTGCACGAGACCATCGACGATGCGCGGGGGCTCGGACGCGAGTGATCCGAGCCGCTCGTATTTCCAGCGCGCATATGCGGCGCGATCCGCCCGGTGCGTGATGCGAAGGTGCCGAGCGCCGGGTTCGCCGACGAGCTTGCCGTCGCCCATCAGGCTCCCGAGGACGATCTGCACCTGCACCGGATCAGGAGGCAGGCGCCGCAGCACCATGAGTGGGTGTTCGCTCACAGGCGCAGTTGCGGATACGCCTTGCGTGTCCGCCACAAAAAACAAAACGACCTCGACGCAAGCGTCGAAGTCGTTTGATTCCCGGCCCTGACCTATTTTCCCGGGGACCGACGTCCCGAGTATCTTCGGCGCTGGTGGGCTTAACTGCTGTGTTCGGGATGGGAACAGGTGTGACCCCACCGCTCCAAGGACCGAGGATTTGAGTATACCCGCTCTCTAGACTCGGCACCATGCTCGAGCAGCCGTTCCGCGAGCGCCTCTACTCGCGCTGGGACGGCACGCAGCGGCTCGACGCGCTCGAAGCCGACGAGCTCCTGACGGCGATGGCCGACGAGCTTCTTCAAGGTGCGGATCTGCGCGAGGCGCTCGCTCGTCTCGCGCGTTGGGGCATTCCCGACCGCATGGAGGGCATGCGCGATCTCCTCGAGCGGCTGCGCGCCGCCCGCCAGAAGCGAGCCGAGCGGCACGGCCTGAACGGGATCTTCGACGACCTCCGAAAGAAGCTCGACGAGGTGAAGAGCCTCGAGCGAGAGGGCATCGAGCGGCGGCGCGCAGCGGAGGCCCCCACTCCCGAGCTGAAGAACACGATGGAGAAGATGGCGCGGGAGCGCCTGTCGAAGCTCGACCAGCTGCCGGACGACGTTGGCCGGGCGATCCGCGACCTGAAGGACTACGAGTTCATGGAGCCGAAGGCGGCGGAGAGATACCAAGAGCTCCTGCAGCGTCTGCAGGAGCAGGTGCTCGGCTCGTACTTCAAGAGCATGCGCGACCAGCTGAAGGACATGACCCCCGAGAAGCTCGAGCGCATGAGGCACATGCTTCGCGACCTGAATCGCGCGCTGAAGGAGCGCGCCGACGGCGGCGATCCGAGCTTTGAGGACTTCCAGCGTCAGTACCCGGAGCTCGCCGGGAACGCGAAGGACTGGGACGACCTGATGCGTCAAATGGCGGCGAGCATGGCCGCGATGCGCTCGCTCTGGCGCAGCATGTCGCCGGAGATGCGCGAGCAGCTCGAGGGCCTCATGGACGCCGCGCTCAACGATCCCGGGCTCCAGCAGGCGATGAGTGACCTCGCCGACACCTTGGGCGACCTGCTGCCCGACATGATGGACGGACGCGAGTTCGGGATGACCGGCGACGATTCGCTCTCGCTCGCGGAAGCACTCGGCCTCATGGACGAGATGAACAAGCTTTCGGACATGCAGGACATCGTTCGCTCCGCGCGCGACCAGGACGATCTCGCGGGCATGGACCCCGAGGAGGTCGAGCGTCTCGCGGGGCCCGCCGCCCGCCAGTCGCTCGAGCAGCTGCGCCACATGACGGAGATGCTGGAGAACGCCGGGCTGATCCGCACCGACGGCGATCGGCACGAGCTCACGCCGCGCGCGATGCGCAAGATCGGCGAGAAGTCGCTCACCGAGATCTTCCAGCACCTCCAGCGCGATGCGTTCGGCCGCCACGCGGTCGACCGGCGCGGCCGCGGGGGCGATCCCACGGATGAGCTGAAGCCATACGAGTTCGGCGATTCGTTCCTGCTGGACCTGCCGACCACCATCCGCAACGGGGTGATCCGCGACGCGGGCGAGTCGAAGACCGGCTCGCACGTGCCGGTGCGGCTCGCGCCCCAGGACTTCGAGGTGTGGCGGACGGAGCTTCAAACGCAGTCGGCGACGGCGATCCTCATGGACGTCTCGCTCTCGATGCTGCGCAACGGCTGCTTCCTTGCCGCGAAGAAGGTGACGCTCGCTCTCGACTCGCTCATCCGTTCCGCCTTCCCGAAGGACGACCTGTACATCTTCGGATTCGCCGGCTACGCCGAGAGGCTCAAGACCTCCGATCTCCCGGGACTCACTTGGAACGACGCGGGCTACGGCACGAACATCCAGGGCGCGTTCCAGAGTGCGCGCGCCGCGCTGTCGCGTTCGCGCGGCAAGAACAAGCAGATCATCCTGATCACCGACGGGGAGCCCTCGGCGTACTTCGAGGACGGGCGCCTCATTCGCACGCGACCGCCGACGCGGCGCACGTTCGAGGTCACGCTCGGCGAGGTCATGCGCTGCACGCGGGACCAGATCACCATCAACACCTTCATGCTGGCGAAGCAGCCATACCTCATGGATTTCGTGAACCAGATGTCCAAGGTGAACCGCGGCCGCGCGTTCTATGTCGAGCCGGATCAGCTCGGCGAATTCGTGCTCATGGACTACGTCTCGAACCGGAAGCGCCGCATCGGCTAGCCCGAGCGGTCGATCCACGCGACGCTGACGACGACGCGGCCCTCCTCGACGACCTCGGCCGATCCGGCAACCCCATGCCCCCAGTCACTCAGCATTCGCACGAGTGGCTGCACCGGCAGGTCGGGCCGCGAGCGGCTTCCGTAGCTCGTCACGATGAGCCGGCCGTTCGGCGCGACGATGTCGGCAAGAAGACGCGCCACGTACTCCTCCGCGCGATGCTCGGGCACGTACACGAGCTCCGTAAGCACGTGATCGAAGCGACGCGGAGCCTGCCACGTGAGGGCATTGCCCACGAAGATGCGATTTGCCCAATGAGGCAGTCGCTCTGCCGCGAGCTTCGCGATCGGCGCCGAGATGTCGAGTCCGAACGGCTCGACCGCGTGCGTCGTCCAGCGTCCCAGCGATTCGATGAGGAGGCCATTCGCGCACCCGATGTCCAAGAACGAGCCGTCTCGCTCGATCGCATTGGCGATGACGCGCCGGGTCCGCTCATACCGCTCGACGCCCCCGGTCATGCCTGACTGCGCGGCGGGATCCCCGGTGCCGAGATAGCCATCCTCGAGGATCCGCTGGGTGACACCGAACCACGCGGTCTCGTCGACGGGCGGGCGCGGCATCGAGCGCCTGTGCAGCGCGCCGAGAAGCGCCACAAAGAGCGCGTCCCCACTGCGCGTGGCTCGCGCCGAGCGCCCGATGCGCGTATCCGCGAGACCGCTCCGGGGGTGTTCCCATGCGACGCGGCCGCCATCGAGTGAATCGATCGCCTCGAACCAGCGCCGCTGCGCCTCGCGAAGGCCGACGTTCGTTTCGAAGCCATGACGAGCTCGCGAGGGATCCGCATCCTTCCGCCTCCGCAGCTCGGCGGCGCCCGGATCGCTGTAGAGCACGAGATCGGCGAGGCCGAGCCGCTCCCGCGCGAACGCCGCGCGTGCCAAGCCGGAGGCCATCTGCCATTCCGCGAATGGCACCAGCCCCTCCTGCCAGGAGGCCCACGTGTACCAGAGCTTCAAGGGATCGCCGTCGCAGACCGCCGCGCCGGCCGATTGCTCGCGCGAGACTGCCTCGCGCCAGCGGCGCTCGTTTTCACTCGAAAGAGCGCGGACACGCGCGGGCGCATCGTCGATCCCCACGGGATCCGACTCCTCGACGAAGCCGGCAGCGACGTGCGTCCTGCACCAGGTCGTCTTCCCGCATGCGCTCGGGCCCTCGACGGCGATGATCACGGCGCGATTCTGACGCGCGACAACAAAAGAGCCGCCGGATCACTCCGGCGGCTCTTTCAAAGGCCTGTGCCCGGCCGCCTTGCGGCGGCCTGAACTTCGAACGAAGGGTGACAGAGGAAGACTTCACGAGTCTCGCGTTGCTCTTCGTACCGAACCGGACCTCCGTTCGGAGGCCCGGCTGGAAGCTGAAAAATTAGGTCAAGCCCTCGACCATTAGTACGGCTCAGCTCCGGATCTTACGACCCTTCCACATGCCGCCTATCAAACAGGTTCTCTACCTGCGGTCTTACCTGGTTAACCCAGAGGGTGAGTTCATCTTGAGGTGCGCTTCCCACTTAGATGCTTTCAGCGGTTATCGCGAACCGACATAGCTACCGAACAATGCCGTTGGCACGACAGCTCGTACACCATAGGTCAGCCCACCCCGGTCCTCTCGTACTGGGGGCAGCTCCTCGCAACTCACCTGCGCGCACACTGGATAGAGACCGAACTGTTTCACAACGTTCTGAACCCAGCTCGCGTACCGCTTTAATGGGCGAACAGCCCAACCCTTGGGAGGTACTGCCCCCCCAGGATGCGACGAGCCGACATCGAGGTGCCAAACCACGCCGTCGCTGTGAACGCTTGGGCGTGATAAGCCTGTTATCCCCGGGGTAGCTTTTATCCGATGATTCCTGACTCTTCCACTCGAGATCAGAAGGTCACTAAGCCCGACTTTCGTCCCTGTTCGGCGAGTAAGCCTCACAGTCAAGCACCCTTATGCCTTTGCACTCTGCGGCTGATTTCCACCCAGCCTGAGGGTACCTTTGGGCGCCTCCGTTACCTTTTAGGAGGCGACCGCCCCAGTCAAACTCCCCACCTGGCAATGTCCCGCTGCCGGATTACGGACAGCGGTTAGAGTCGAAGTCGCGCAAGGGTGGTATTTCACTGGTGACTCCACCGACGCTAGCGCGCCAGCTTCAAAGTCTCCCACCTATGCTACACATGCGAGACCCCAATCCAATGCCAAGATAGAGTAAAGCTCCACGGGGTCTTTTTGTCCAAGTGTGCGTAACCCGCGTCTTCACGGGTATCTCAGTTTCGCCGGGCCCCTCGTTGAGACAGCGGCTAAGTCGTTACACCTTTCGTGCGGGTCGGAACTTACCCGACAAGGAATTTCGCTACCTTAGGACCGTTATAGTTACGGCCGCCGTTCACCGGGGCTTCAGTTCAAGCCTTGCAGCTCTCCCATTAACCTTCCGGCACTGGGCAGGTGTCAGCCCCTATACGTAGGCTTTCGCCTTCGCAGAGACCTGTGTTTTTGTTAAACAGTCGCTTAGCCCGTTTAGCTGTGGCCTGGATCACTTCCGTCAAATCGAAATTCGACGCGTGCCAGGCACCCCTTATCCCGAAGTTACGGGGTCATTTTGCAGAGTTCCTTAACGAGGGTTCTCCCGATCGCCTTGGTATTCTCTACCCGCCTACCTGCGTCGGTTTGCGGTACGGTCACTCTCGACCTCACTAGAGGCTTTTCTCGCCGGCTTGGCTCACCCCACTCGCCACATCACTGCGGCTCGCATTCGCTTTTCACCTTGATCTCCCGACGGATTTGCCTATCGGAAGGCGGCTAGGAGCTTAGACGCACATAGCCAAAGTGCGCTGGGATTACCAGACCGGGTCACCCCCTTGTTGATAACGGTCTCGAGCGGTTCCGGAATATAAACCGGATGTCCATCGACTACGCCTTTCGGCCTCGCCTTAGGACCGACTGACCCTGAGAGGATTAACCTTCCTCAGGAAACCTTAGGCATACGGCGCGTATGTTTCTCACACACGTTTCGCTACTCGTTCCGGCATTCTCACTTCCATGCACTCCAGCCGTGCTTACGCTCGACCTTCGCTGCGCATGGAACGCTCTCCTACCACTCACGCACCCCGAAGGGCCGTGAATCCAAAGCTTCGGTACCAGGCTTGAGCCCCGTTGGATTTTCGGCGCCGAATCACTCGACCAGTGAGCTGTTACGCACTCTTTCAATGATGGCTGCTTCTAAGCCAACATCCTGGTTGTCTGAGCGATTCGACATCCTTCGCCACTTAGCCTGGATTGAGGGACCTTAGCTGTTGGTCTGGGCTGTTTCCCTTTTGTCCCTGGAGCTTAGCCCCCGGAGACTGACTGCCGCGCTTGGACTCATAGCATTCGGAGTTTGATTGGGTTTGGTAAGCGATAAGCCCCCTAGCCCATTCAGTGCTCTACCTCTACGAGTGAACACGCGACGCTAGCCCTAAAGCTATTTCGGAGAGAACCAGCTATCTCCGCGTTCGGTTGGCATTTCACCTCTACCCACACCTCATCTCTCAACTTTTCAACGTTGAAGAGTTCGGCCCTCCACGGCGTTTTACCGCCGCTTCAGCCTGGACATGGGTAGCTCACGCGGTTTCGGGTCTAGTGCGTGCGACTACGGAGCTTGCGCTCCACGCCCTATTCAGACTCGCTTTCGCTTCGGCTCCGGCCGTCAGGCCTTAACCTCGCCGCACACAGCTAACTCGCCGGATCATTCTTCAATAGGCACGCCGTCACGCTACCTCGCTTGCGCGAGGCAACACGCTTCGACTGCTTGTAGGCGTACGGTTTCAGTTTCTATTTCACTCCCCTCCCGGGGTGCTTTTCACCTTTCCCTCACGGTACTAGTTCACTATCGGTCGCGAGAGGTATTTAGCCTTGGACAATGGTCTGCCCGGTTTCCCACCCTGGAGACCTTCCGGGTGGTACTCGAGGACAGTGGCCGGAGAGCATCAGCTTTCGCGTACTGGACTATCACCAACTCTGGTCGGCCTTTCCAGGCACGTTCCGCTAACCAATGCTTTTTTAAGCTCCGTTATGGATCGGCAGATCCACCGCCACGCCTCACAACCCCCATGCCGAAACGCCTGCCGGCTATCACGCGGCTTGGGTTTGGGCTATTCCCGTTTCGCTCGCCACTACTCAGGGAATGCTTTCTGTTCCTCGAGGTACTGAGATGTTTCAGTTCCCTCGGTGCCCTCCACGCACCCTATGGATTCAAGTGCGGGTGATCAGGGATAAACCTGATCGGGTTTCCCCATTCGGAGATCTCCGGATCACCATTTGCTACCAATTCCCCGGAGCTTTTCGCAGGTAACCGCGTCCTTCATCGGCCTCTCGCGCCAAGGCATCCACCGTACGCCCTTTGTAGCTTGACCTAACTTGCTCAGCATCCAGCCCGGCCGGCGAACAATGAAGTCCGTTGTCGGCTGACTGGACGCAATTGATGGATCACTTGACGATCGGTACGAATCTCGCAAACTCGGCGAAACTCGTTACGTCTTCCTCTTCACTTGTTAAGGTGCGCCACCCACTCGTTCGAGTCCGGGCAAGACGTGCGAGACGACGTCGTGCGCGGGCTCCAGCGTGTGGATGCATTCGATCCGGGCGCAGACCGCTAAGTGTACGCCTGTGGAGACGAGGAGACTCGAACTCCTGACCCCCTCCTTGCAAAGGAGGTGCTCTGCCAGCTGAGCTACGTCCCCTCGATTCGCACGAGTGGGCGTTCGTAGACTCGAACTACGGACCTCTGCCTTATCAGGGCAGTGCTCTAACCAGCTGAGCTAAACGCCCCAACGGGGCGAGGTCGGGCGGATCGTTAACCGAAGAAGAGTGGCAGGAGCGCGGCGCGTCCATCGTCGCCGCTTCGGAACCCTGTGAGAGGGGTCCTCCGCTTAGTGGATCGCTTCCGTTGAGGAAGAGGTTCGTCCGTGCTTTTAAGGGCTCAGACGTTCGACCTGGGATGGATCGAGGCCCCGAGGGGTCCGATCGGAATCCCTAGAAAGGAGGTGATCCAGCCGCACCTTCCGGTACGGCTACCTTGTTACGACTTCGTCCCAGTCGCGAATCCCACCTTCGACAGCTGCCTCCTTGCGGTTGGCCCACTGGCTTCGGGTGTTACTCACTCCCATGACGTGACGGGCGGTGTGTACAAGGCCCGGGAACATATTCACCGCAGTGTGCTGACCTGCGGTTACTAGCAACTCCGACTTCACGGAGGCGAGTTGCAGCCTCCGATCTGAACTGAGGCCGGTTTTAAGAGATTAGCTTCAACTCACGTTGTCGCGACTCGCTGTGACCGGCCATTGTAGCGTGCGTGTAGCCCGAGACGTAAGGGCCACGCTGACTTGACGTCATCCCCACCTTCCTCCGAGTTTCTCTCGGCAGTCGGGTCTGAGAGATACAACAGACCCCGAGGGTTGCGCTCGTTGCGGGACTTAACCCAACATCTCACGACACGAGCTGACGACAGCCGTGCAACACCTGTGCAAGCTCCCTTGCGGGTCTCTTACCTTTCGGCTCGATACCACTTGCATGTCAAGTCTCGGTAAGGTTCTTCGCGTACCATCGAATTAAACCGCACGCTCCGCTGCTTGTGCGGGCCCCCGTCAATTTCTTTGAGTTTTAACCTTGCGGTCGTACTCCCCAGGCGGGTCACTTAATGCGTTGGCTACGGCACTGCCGGGGTCGATACCGACAACACCTAGTGACCATCGTTTACGGCTAGGACTAACGGGGTATCTAATCCCGGTCGCTCCCCTAGCTTTCGCGCCTGAGCGTCAAGGGCGGGCCAGCAAATCGCTTTCGCCACTGGTGTTCCTTCCGGTATCTACGCATTTTACCGCTACACCGGAAATTCCATTTGCCTCTCCCGCCTTCAAGTCCTGTAGTTTCCGCGGGCCTCTCCCAGTTGGGCCGGGAGCTTTCACCGCAGACTTACAGGACCGCCTGCGCGCGCTTTACGCCCAGTAAATCCGGACAACGCTCGCAACCTACGTATTACCGCGGCTGCTGGCACGTAGTTAGCCGTTGCTTATTCCCCAAGTACCGTCAGTGTTCTTCCTTGGGAAAAGCGGTTTACGACCCGAGGGCCTTCATCCCGCACGCGGCGTGGCTGCGTCAGGGTTTCCCCCATTGCGCAAAATTCCTAACTGCTGCCTCCCGTAGGAGTCTGGGCCGTGTCTCAGTCCCAGTCTGGCTGGCCATCCTCTCAGACCAGCTACCGATCGCCGTCTTGGTAGGCCATTACCCCACCAACTAACTAATCGGCCGCAGGCCCCTCCCAAAGCGTCTTGCGACTTTGAGCACCGAAATGAATCGGTGGTCACATGCGGTATTAGCGCCTCTTTCGAGGAGTTATCCCCCACTTCGGGGCAGGTCACCTACGTGTTACTCAGCCGTTCGCCACTAGCCTCGAGCCTTGCGGCTTTTGGCCCGTTCGACTTGCATGTTTTATGCACGCCGCCAGCGTTTGTCCTGAGCCAGAATCAAACTCTCCGACAAAAGAAGAAGACCATCCTTTCGGACGGTCATCAGTTGCTTTCGAGTTCGATCCAATGAAAATCGACGAGTCCGCGCTGATGCGTTCCTGCCACTCTTCAGCTGTTAAAGATCGTGCCCTGACCTCCCACGCGTGGATACGGCCTTGGGCGCTACTGCGGACGCTCATCATGCCACCCGGCGCCCCCGAGAGTCAACCCACTCCGAAACAGGCCTATTTCAGGGCGGCCCAGCCGGGGGTCAGAGCATCGCCCGCCGGCCCTCCAGGGCGCGGCTGACGGTGATTTCGTCGGCATATTCGAGGTCGCCCCCCATCGGCAGCCCCCGCGCGAGGCGCGTCACCGCGACCCCCGTCCCCGTGAGCAGCTGCGCGATGTACATCGCGGTGGCCTCCCCCTCGAGGTTGGGGTTCGTCGCGAGGATGAGCTCGGTGACATTGCCGCCGCGGATCCGCGCCGCGAGCTGGGTGATCTTGAGATCGTCCGGGCGGATCCCATTCACCGGCGAGATCGCGCCGTGCAGCACGTGATAGACCCCGCGGAATTGCCCGGTGCGCTCGATGGCGAGGACGTCGAGCGGCTCCTCGACGACGCACACCAGGCGGTGATCGCGGTCTTCGCCGGAGCAGACCCCGCAGGGATCGGTCTCGGCGATGTTGAAGCAGGTCGAGCAGTAGCGAAGGTCCGTCTTGACGGAGCGCATCGCCGCGGCGAGGGACTCGACGTCGTTCTGTGGCGAGCGAAGCATGTGGTACGCCAGACGCTGCGCCGACTTCGGCCCGATGCCCGGCAGCTTCGAGAGCTCGTCGATCAAACGAGCGAGCGGTCGCGCGAGCGCGTTAGCCACGGAGGCTCACCCGCTACATGCCGGGGAGCTTGAGTCCGCCGGTCACGGCGTTCATGCGCTCGGCCTGCATCTGCTTCGACTTCGCGAGCGCATCGCGCACCGCCGCGAGGACCAGGTCCTGCAGCGTCGCGACGTCCTCGGGATCGACCGCGTCCTTCTCGATCACGACGCTGGTGATGTCCATGCCGCCGGTCATGGTCACGGTGACCGCTCCGCCGCCGGCGCTTCCCTTGACCTCGGCGACGGCGAGCTCCGCCTGCGCCTTTTCCATCTTCTTCTGCATCTCTTGCGCCATGCGCTGCAGCGAGCCGAGATCTCTCATGTCATTCAACCTCCAAGATTCGCTCGGGCCGCCGGAACGTCTCGAGCGCCGCGCGGAGCATCGGGTCCTCGATGGCCGGCGTCGCGTCCTTCGGTGTCGTCGTCTTCACGCAGCGCACACGGATCGCCGTTCCAAGCATCGTCGAGAGACTCTGCTCGAGCTCGAGGCGCCCTTTGTCCTGGTAGATCGTGAGCGCGAAGTCATCGGCAAAGCCCAGCACCACGACGGTGCCCTCCATCGAGAGTGGCTCGGCCTTCGCCAGCTGCGCGGCCTTGCCCACGCTGCGCTCCATCGTGTGCTCGACAAGCGTGTTCCACGCGGCCCGTACGCGCTCGAACGTCACGAGCGTGGTGGGCGCGCCACCGGTGCGCGCCACGTCCGGCGCGGGCGCGGGCGCGACTGTCGCCGTGCGCCGCGAGGCGATGTCCACAACGCTCGCACGCGTGGGCGCCGGCCGAGGCGCGGGCGCCGCGGGAGCGGCGGGCCGCGGTGCCGGCGCGCCGGCACCTTCGCGGGGGACGCCGGCGCCCGGGGTGGGCGCGCCAGGCTGCGCGGTCGTGAGATCGAGGATCGCGATCTCGAGCGGAAGCGGCGTGCCCTCGCCGGTCCTCAGCTGCTGCTCGGCCTCGAGCAGGCGCTTGGCGATGCGCGCGATCTTCTCGAGCGAGAAGCGCGGCGCCTGCTCCTTGATTTTGGCCGCGATCGCATCAGAGACCCCATCGGGCGCCGCGTTCGTGGCGCGCGCGAGCATGAGCGCGCGAGCGTGATCGATGGCGCGCCGCACGAAGAGCCGCAGGTCACGGCCATCGTCGACGAGCTTGCCGATGAGCACGACGGCGGTACGGCCATCCTCGGCGGCGATCGCGTCGAAGAGCGCGGCGGTGTCCTCCCAGTCGGAGGTGCCGAGGAGATCCTCCACGTCGCGCGCGGTGACCGCCCCGCCCGTGAACGCGGCGACCTGGTCGAGGATGCTCTCAGCATCGCGCAGCGAGCCCTGCGCGTGCCTTGCGATCGCATCGATCGCGGCGGGCTCGGCCTTCCACTTCTCGTGACCCGCGATCTGGGCCAGCTGCTCGGTGACCCGCTTGTGTGGGATGCGGCGGAGGTCGAACCGCTGTGTCCGCGAGACGATCGTGGCGGGAATGCGCTGCGCTTCGGTGGTCGCGAGCACGAACACCGCGTGCGCCGGGGGCTCCTCGAGGGTCTTCAGCAGTGCGTTGAAGGCCTCGTTCGTGAGCTGGTGGGCCTCGTCGATGACATAAACCTTGTACTTCCCCTGCGAGGGCGCGAATCGCACCTTGTCGCGCAGGTCGCGCATCTCATCGATGCCGCGATTCGACGCCGCATCGATCTCGATGAGATCGAGGAAACGCCCTTCGCGGATCGCGACGCAGTTGTCGCACTTGTCGCAGGGCTCGCCGTCCTTCGCGCGCTCGCAGTTGAGCGCCTTGGCGATGATGCGGGCGATCGAGGTCTTGCCGATCCCGCGCGGACCCGCGAGGAGGTACGCGTGAGCGACCTGGCCGGTCGACACCGCGTTGCGGAGCGTCCGCGTGACGTGCTCCTGGCCGACGACCTCGCCAAACGTTTGAGACCGATACCGGCGATAGAGCGCTTGGCGTTCTGGCACGAGGGAACGATAGAACCGCGCTGACACCGATGGTGATCAGCGCGGATTCATTCATGGCCGTGCACCCTCCGTCGATCACGGCATCCCGGTCACGCGCACGACGTACGGCTCAGACCAGGAGCGCCTGCGGCACCCAATGACTGACGCTTACCGCTGCTTCCTTCCGGACCTGACGGGGTTCACGAGCCAATGCTGCACAGGACCCGATCGTCAACGCCGTTCGCCGCGCGCAGAAGCCGAGTCGCCGGACCTCGGGAGGGAATTCAGCCCCGCTGGAGCGGATTGCGGGTACAGGGCACCGCTAGCTCCCCGCCTAGCACGACCGAAATCGATGCTAAGCGGTCGCTGCTTCCTTCTCCATCGCGGGCGAGTACTTCCCTTCGCTGGCGGCCGCGGTCACCTTCGCGCGGTGGAAGTACGCGGCCTGCGCGGCCGCGACATTCGCGGTCTTGCCGGACCATGCTTTTTGCGGCGCGGCCTGGAGACCACGTCCGTACGAGAACGTGAGCCGCCACGGGACGCCGACCTTCGCTGCGTACTTGTTGATCGCGTCGAGATTGACCGTCGCCTCGTCGTCGCCCTGCCCGCCGGACAGAAAGACGATGCCGGGCACGGCCGCGGGCACGGTGGCGCGGAAGCATTCCACCGTCCGCTTCGCCACCTCCTCGGCCGGCGCGCGGTTCTGCGCCTTCGACGCGGAGATGACCATGTTGGGCTTGAGCAGCATTCCGTCGAGCTTCACGCCCTGCGCGGCGAGCTGCGCGAACACCTCGCGAAGCGTCTCGCGGGTGACCTCGTCGCAGCGATCGATCGAGTGCGTGCCGTCCATGAGCACCTCGGGCTCGACGATCGGCACGATCCCCGCCTCCTGGCTGAGCGCCGCGTAGCGCGCCAGTGCGTGCGCGTTCACCTCGATGCAGTAGCGAGAGGGGATGTTCTCGCCGATCGTGATCACGCCGCGCCACTTGCTGAACTTCGCGCCCAGCGCGCGGTACTCGGCGAAGCGCTCGCGCAGTCCGTCCAGCCCCTCGGTGACGACCTCGCCCTTCGCCGCGCCGGCGAGAGGCTTCGCGCCGATGTCGACCTTGATGCCCGGGATGATGCCCTGGTCCTGGAGGACCTTCACGAGAGTCGTGCCGTCGGCCGCTTTCTGCCTGATGGTCTCGTCGTAGAGGATCACACCGCTCACGTACTGGGCCGCCTTGGGAGTGCGGAAGAGGAGCTCGCGGTAGTCGCGCCGGTTCTGCTCGGTGCTCTCGACGCCGATCGCGTCGAAGCGCGTCTTGATCGTGTTGGAGCTCTCATCCGCGGCCAGGATCCCCTTGCCGGGGGCGACCAGCGCTCGCGCGACATCGTTCAGCTCAGACACTTCGATCCACTCCTTCTATTGCGGCGGCTGCGGAGAGGGCGGGATTCGAACCCGCGACCCCTTTCGGAGTACCCGCTTTCCAGGCGAGCGCACTAGACCAACTATGCGACCTCTCCCTACTCGGTGGGGTGTTCCTTGTTCGCTGGCGGAGAGGGCGGGATTCGAACCCGCGCTGACCTTTCAGCCAGACCGCTTTTCGAGAGCGGCACCATCAACCACTCGGACACCTCTCCGCCGTCAATCCTAAGAGGACGAACGCCGGCTCGCGAAGAACTCGGAGAGGAGCGCTTCGCATTCCGCGCGACGCGCTCCCATCCGCCAGCGGGGCCGATGGTTGGCCCAATCCGCGGCGAAGAGCTCGGTCACGGAGATCACCGCTCCGGCCTTCGGATCGGGCGTCCCGAACACCACGAGCGGGATGCGCGAGAGGATCGCGGCGCCCGCGCACATCGCGCAGGGCTCGAGCGTGACGTAAAGCGCGCAGTCATCAAGCCGCCACGACCCGATCGCCTTCGCCGCGTCGCGCAGCGCGAGGAGCTCGGCGTGGCCCGTCGGGTCGCGATCGACCTCGCGCCTGTTGTGCGCGCGTGCGATGACCTCATCACCACGGACGATGACCGCGCCGATGGGCACGTCATCGTGCGCCGTCGCGGCACGCGCTTCCGAGAGCGCGGCCTGGATGTGCGCCTCGTCGTCCGCGGCGGAGGGGAGGGCGGTCACCGCCCCTTGAACGTCGCCTTGCGCTTGTTCACGAAGGCGTCCAAGCCTTCCTTCTGATCCTCGGATGCGAAGAGCATCGCGAAGGCCTTGCGCTCGTGCTGGAGTCCCACGTCGAGCGGCGTGCTCTGCGCCTGATCGACGAGGTCGGTGATGAGCCGTGCCGCAAGGGGCGCCTTGCTCGCGATGGTCCGCGCCAACTCCTTCGCGTCGTTGAGCCATGTCGCCTGGGGAAAGACGCGCGCGACGAGTCCGATGGCCTTCGCCTCATCGGCCTTCACGAAGCGTCCCGTGAGGATGAGGTCATTCGCGACGTACTTCCCCACCGCGCGCACGAGGCGCTGCGTTCCGCCGGCGCCCGGCATGAAGCCGAGGTTGATCTCCGGCTGGCCGAACTGGGCGGTGTCGGACGCGACGATGATGTCGCAGAGCATCGCGAGCTCACACCCGCCGCCGAGGGCGAAGCCAGAGACCGCGGCGATGATCGGCGTCTTCACCTTGCGCACCCGCTCCCAGCGGGCCGGGACGTCGTCGACGAAGATGTCGATCGGGCTCTTCCCGGTGAACTGCTGTTTCACGTCGGCGCCCGCCGCGAATGCCTTGTCGTTGCCGGTGAGCAGGATGCAGCGAATCGCCTCGTCGGCGTCGAGCTCATCGAGCACCGTGGCGAGCTCATCCAGGAGCGGCACGTTGAGGGCGTTCAGGACCTCGGGGCGATTGATCTGAACGGTCGCGATCGGCTCTTCACGCGTGACGAGGATCAGGTCGGACATGCAGCCTCCTTGAAAAACTCGGTCAGTATGGCGCGCCGAACGGTCCGCTTCCCTCGAGCGGCTGGCAGGTGGGGCAGAAGTTCATCTCCTTCTCACCGCCGTGCCGCAATACGAGGGTCGTGCCGCAGCGAGGACAGGGCTCCTTCGATTGCCCGCGCACCTTCAGGAACTCGCGCGGCTTCACGCCGAGCTCGGGCGGCATGCGCTCCTCGACCTCGCGCGCCGCCCACTGCAGCACGCCGGTGATCGCCTGCCGCAGCGCGGCGAGCTCCTCCGGACCGAGGGAGCCCGCGCGCCGTCGCGGATGGATGCGCGCCTCCCACAGGATCTCGTCGGCATAGGCGTTGCCCACCCCGGCGATGAACGTCTGATCCATCAGCAGGTTGCGCACCTGCGCCGCGCGCTTCGCCTTCACGCGACGGGCGAACTCCGCGTCGTCCCAGGCGAGCGTTCCCGCATCCGCGCCCAGGTCGGCGAGTCCGGGTACGGACGAGGTTTCGCCGCGGATGAGGTAGAGCTTCCCCATCTTCGTGTCGTCGAGGTAGCGCAGGTCGTCGCCGTCATCGAGCGCGAGCGTCACGCACGTGGTCGCCTTCACCTTGGTGCCGTGCGGCACGACCGTCAGGAGTCCCGAGAGCATCGGGTTGAGCACGATCGTGATGCCACCGTCGAGCGTGAACAGGAGGAACTTTCCCCGGTGCGCAACCGATTCGAAGCGGCGACCCACGAGCATCGCGCCGGGATCTTCCGTCGCGCGCACGACGATCGGCTCCTTCAGCGTGACGGCGGTGATCGATCGACCCTCGAGGCGCTTCGCAAGGCGCTCGCGCAGGACGTGGAGGTCGGGCCACTCCGGCACTAGTCGCGCACTCCGTTCAGCCAACGGGGCTCCGGGAGCTCGAGTGCGCGCGCGGCCCACGCGAGCGTCACCTTGAGCTGACGGCGCTGGAACGGGCGCAGGCGCGGCAGGCCGGGAATGGGCGCGCGCCAGGCGCGATCGGCGAAGAAGCCCGCGATCGTCGCGACCGCGTGCGTCACGGCGGCAGGGCGCAGCGGCATCACACGCGCGTACCAGTCGAGGAGGCGCTCGGGCGGCGGGCCGCCTTCGACGGCGATCGACTGCGCGAAGGCGACCACGTCCACCTCGGCGGCACCCGTGCACGAGAGATTCCAGTCGAAAAGACGCAGGCGCGTGCCCTGCAGGCGGAGATTGTCGGAGCGGGTGTCCATGTGCAGGAACACCTCGGGTCCACGCTCGCGCTCGAGAGCGCGCGCGGCCCGGTCGAGCACGGGCAGCGCCACGTCGAGCCATTCGAGGGCGGCGTCCTGAGCGCGCGCGAGCGACGCGGTGCGCTCGAGGTCGCCGGATGCGCCGAGGTCGTGCCACAGCGGCGTGAACGCTCGATAGCGCCGGCGCGCGATCCATGGGGGAACCGGTCGACCGAGCGTCCGCGCATGAAAGCGCGCATAGGCGGTCATCGCGCGCTGCGCGCGCGCGGCGGTCCATGGCGGCACGGTCGCGGGACCGAGGTCCTCGAGGAGCAGCGCGTGCCAGTCGTCACGCCGTATCGACCCCAGGAAGCGAGGAGCGACGTCGCCGAGCAGCTCATGCGCCGTGCGGTACAGCCGCTCCTCGATCTCGAGACCGTCGCGCATGATGTCGTTCGAGCCGGCGTGCACGCCCTTGAAGAACGCGCGACGGCCGTCGCGGAGGCGCACGCGGAAGGTGGCCGAGGGTGAGTATCCGCCGAAGACACGCTCGGCTCGTGCCACGGGAGACCGGAACAGGCGCGCCACGTCGGCCTTCACGGCCTCCGGAACCAGCGCCCAGGGAAGCTTCGGTTCCCGCCCAGTCCTCGACATGGGCGGGAGGCTAGGCCGTCGTCAGGCGGAGCGCTTCAGGCCCATCGCCGCAAGACGGGACAGGTTGTGCGCGAGGCGCTCGAAAGAGGTGCCGTGGGTCTCGAAGGTCTCGGGCGCGTGCACACGCGGGAACGCGGTCTCGCCGCCTTCGAGCATCGCCCAGATCTGCCGCTGTGAGGTGCCGGGTCCGTCGTGGCTCATGTCGTCCTCCACTCGCTCGTTCACGGACGACGTTAGGGAGGACGCCCGCTGGGAACAGTTACCGGTGAGGGTCTGGAAGGTGCATTTCGTGTGCGTTCGTACCGTGACGGACGCAACAAAACGCGAGTCCACCCGTATCCTCGTCCCGTGGCTGGGGAGGCGGCGGAGCGGCATGAGCAAGCGCGGGCGGCATACGAGCATGCGCTCGCCGCCTACGAGGTCGCGCGCGAGAAGAGCGACCGCGTCGCCGAGTTCGAGGCCGCCGCCGCCGTCGACCGAACCCGCCGCGCGTACTTCGACGCTCGCAACGCATCGGGGATCGGGCCGGAGGAGCGCACCGCCGCGGCGCCGCGTCGCGCGGCACGGCGGTACCGGCCGATCGTGGACACCAAGCCGCAGGGCCAGCCCGGCGCGTGGCTGCGCGTCGCGTTCAACCTCGTTCTGCCGTTGCTGCTTTTCGTCGGACTCGCGCTGCCCATCGGCGCGTTCGCCGTTCGAGAGACGCAGCGCGGCTCCTCGCTCAATTCGGATGCGATCGCGCTCGGCAAGGGCGGTGGCGCGGCGGCCGCTCGCGCGCCGGCGCTGACCTTCGCGCGCACGAGCCCCGAGCGCGCGGCATCGCGCATCCTCGATCTTCCCTTCACGTCCGATGTGCCGCTGCAGCAGGCGACGGTCATCCTTGCTCCGGATCCCGGCGTGCCGTGCTCGGCGCCGCTCGACTCACCGACGCAGGGCCGTGTCCGCTGCACGGGGCCGCTCCCCGGCGGCCGCGACTTCACGCTGCGCCTCACCGCCGCGTCGGTGTTCGGGCCCGCGAGCGCAGCCACATTCGAGCTGCGTACGCAGGATCAGCTCACGCGCCTCACGAATGTGAAGTGGTTCACCGAGTTCGAGGACCCGAACCGAGATCCACTCGCGTGCGCCGCCGCGTCGTGCCGGATCATCGAGAGCTTCACGACCGGTCAGGACCCGCTCACGGCGTACGCGATCCTCGCGCTGGGACGCCCCCTCAACCGCAGCCGCGATCCGGGCCTCGACCCGGCCGCGATCGCCGAGGTCCTCCACCGCATGGATGCGCGCAACACGTACCACTACTACGTGTACTCGACGCGCGAGGAGCTCACGCGCGCCGCGGCGTGGTGGCTCGCGCGGAGCGGCAAGCCCGTGGTGGTCATGTCGCTCGGTGGGCAGCACGCGCCGCTCTTCGTCGGGTTCACCGGTGAGCTCGGGTCGTCGGTGAACGACCCCGCGACGCGCATCGCGAGCGTCATCGTCATGGATCCGCAGCGCGGCGACCTTGATCCGCGAACGGCGAAATACCGCCCCGACAAGCCGCGCGCGCAGGACTATCAAACCGGGCACGAGCTTTCGCTCACCGAGTGGTATCGCGATGAATGGTGGCTCGGCTCTCCCTATTGGTACGCGGACCGCGGCACATCGATGGACCGATCGGATGGCGCGTATTCGCTGCCCCACTGGAGCGGGAGCTTCGTGCTCGTGGCTGACGACGGGGACGCCTCGACGCCGTTCGACCGGATGGGCCGCGTCACGCTTCCGTGAGGGAGGTGCGGCGAAGTCCGATCGCGAACCTCGCGGGCATGCTGGCGCTCTGGCTCCTCGAGAAGGCTCCGGCACGGACCGCGAACACCATCCGCGGCTGGCTGTGGAAGCGGCGCATCTACTTCGTCGTGCACGATGGCCCATCGCTCATCGCTGGCGCGCTGCGGCGCTCTCCGGAGACGGTGCGCGCGCTGTGCGCGAACGCCCTCGTGCGCAGATACGACGACCGCGCGGGAGGCGGGTTCTGGCCGGATACGAGCCACATCTGGCTCGCTGCCGGCATCGAGACGTACGAGTCGCACGCGCAGGTCTTCAATTCCGCGCGGCACGAGCTTTTCCACTATGTCTGCTGGAATCACGCCGACTACCGGCGCGACGAAGAGCGTGGGTTCACCGCACTGCTGGAGGCGCTCCGCGAGGCGAAGCCCATCGCCGCGACCCACGAGCGCTATGCGGCATGGGTGCGGTCGTTCCTCCGACAGGGGGACCACGCGAACGTGGTCGAGTACTTCGCGGACATCCCCACGAATTTCACCTCACTGGCTGAGCTGCCGTCCCCGCTCGCGCGTCACTTCGCGCCGCTTGTCGAGGGTGGCCCGATTCCCGCGTCGTTGCGGGGCAACCTGCCGGCGACGGAGCTCGAGCTCGCGGAGTTTCAGCGACTGGTGTCGCCCGACCCAGCCTGACTCGCGGCGGCCGCGGCCTCCAGCAGCGCGGGGTTGAGCTCGATCACCTCGCCCTTGAGGGTCGCTTGCGGTGACGCGAGGTACGCCGCGGCCACAGCGACGTCGTCCGGCGACCGAAGGTGCCCCGCCTCGTGCTCGCGGCGGAACCAATCGACCGTGGGCAGGTCATCGGTCGATGAGCGCCGGATGCGTTCCTGCATCGAGGTGTCCACGATGCCCGGGTCGAGCACCGCCGTCCCGACGCCGGTGCCGCGCAGCTCGCGCGAGAGCCCGATGGTCATGCTCACGAGCGCCGCCTTCGACGCGCCGTACGCGGTCCACCCCGCCGGTGGCTTGCTCGCGCCGCTCGAGCCGATCGTGATGATCCGTCCGTAGTCGCGCGCGAGCATGCCAGGCAGCGCCGCGCGGGTGACGAGGAACGTGCCGCCCACGTTGATCGCGAGATTGCGGAGCCAGCTCGCGCTGTCCGCACGCGCAAGCGGGGTGATCGGCTCGACCACACCGGCGTTGTTGATGACGATGGTCGCGGGACCGACCCATCGCTCGGTGGCGAGCACGAGGTCCTCGACCTGGCGCTCGTCCGCGATGTCAGCGGTCTGCGCGAGCGCACGGCCACCTGCCCTCTTGATCGTGCGCACGACCTGGTCGAGCTCGGGTGCGTTGCGGGAGGTCACGACGACGCTCGCGCCAAGGGCAGCTAAGCGCATCGCGATGGCACGGCCGATGCCGCGCCCTCCGCCGGTGACGATGGCGACCTGTTTGTCGAGCAGCGCCATGCGTCGAGTTTAGGTGTGGGCTTTCCTAGGAAGTCGTCATGCCGCGGATCGCAAGGCCCGCCGCGAAGAGCGACGCGAAGCCGAGGAAGAGCGACACGCGATTCCCCGGACGTCCGCGCGCGTAGGTCCACGCCAGGGGCAGCGCGAGGACGAGCGCGAACCCGTAGAGGACGTGCAGTGGCTCGCGCGGGCCGACACGAAGGAAGGCGACGAGCCCCAGGAGCCCCTGCACGACACACACGCCCACGCCCACCATGAGCGCGCCGAGGAACGCGCCGGACGGTCCGCGACCACGCGCGCCGCTCACGATCCCCCACCCGCCGATGACGGTGAGGTACATGACGATCGCGCGCGCCATGACGCCGTGGAGGAGGAGCGCGATGTCCATCACGCCGAGGCTAGCCCGAGCGCCGCTAGCCTGTTGCGACATGAAGATCGCCTACCAGGGCCTCGCGGGCGCGTATTCGGAGGCGGCATGCGCCGCACTGTTTCCGGGTGCCGAATATGTGGGACAGCGCACGTTCCTCGACGTGTTCGATGCGCTCACGAGCGGCTCGGCGGATGCGGCCGTCCTGCCAATGGAGAACAGCCACGCCGGCTCGGTCGTGGAGGTCTATGACCTGCTTCACGCGCGCCGCGGGATCACCATCGTCGCGGAGGCGATCGTGCGAGTCCGGTACTGCCTGCTCGGCGTGCCGGGCGCGACGATCGCGGACGTGAAGCGCGTCCGCTCGCACCCGCAGTCGCTCAGCCAATGCGCGGAGTGGCTGCGCGAGCACTCGATCGAGCCTGAGGTCGCGTTCGACAACGCGGGCGCCGCGGCGGAGGTCGCCGCGGCGAGGGAGCGCTCGGTCGCGGGCCTCGCGAGCAGGCGCGCGGGTCGCCACTACGGATTGAACGTCCTCGCCGAGGGCGTCGAGACGTCGCCGAACAACTTCACGCGCTTCGTCGCGGTCGTGCCGGAGGGGCAGATCGCTCGTGCGTCCGCGATCCCCGCGGCACTACGGAGCGGCCCGCTGAAGACGAGCCTCATCTACGCGTTGCAGAACATGCCCGGCGCGCTCACGCGCTCGCTTCAGCCATTCGCGACTGCCGGGCTGCAGCTCACCAAGATCGAGTCGCGCCCCTCGAAGGACGGGCCCTGGGACTACGTCTTCTACCTCGACTTCGAAGGCGACCCGGCGTCTTCACCCGCGACCGAGGCGCTCGCCCTCATGAAGACGTGCTGCCGCTGGATCGAGGTGTTCGGGACATATCCCGCCGCGACGACGCCCCTGGAGCCGGACTAGCAGCCTTACAGGAAGGCGCGCGCCGCGAGGCGCACACCGGCGAAGCCGAGCGCCACCGCGACGAAACGAACGAGCGCGCGGCTGCCGATCCGAGGCGCGAGCTTCGCGCCGATCTGCCCACCGGCGAGGGCGCCGATCCCGAGCATCACCGTCTCGCCGTAGAAGCCATCGAGATCCCCCGCCCCCAGGTGCGTGATCGTGCCCGCGATCGCGGTCACGAGCAGCACGAACGTCGAGGTGGCCGTCGCGATGTGCGGCGGGAACGCGAGCACGGCCACCAGGAGCGGCACGAGGATCGTTCCCCCGCCGATGCCGAACAGGCTCGCCGCGAATCCGATGGCGAGCGAGAACGCCATGCCCAGCGCGAGATTCACGTCGTACGAATGCGTCGTGCCCGACGCGTCGGTCCACTCGCGATGCACCGTCCAGCGCCCCCGAGACGCGGCGCGCGTGGCGGGCGGCCTGCGGAACACGATGAAAAGCGCGAGCGCGATGAGCATCAGGCCGAAAAGCACATCGAACGTGCCTCGCGTGATGGCATGGGTGGCGATCGCGCCGAGGACGCCGCCGGGGAGGGTGGCGATCGCGAACGGGATCGCGCTCGCGAGGTCCACACGCCGCTGGCGCAGGTAGGCGACGCTGCCCGATGCGGCGTTGAAGACGATCATGCCGAAGGAGATCGCGGTGACGTTGGCGGCGGGGAGATTCGGATCGAAGAGCGCGAGCACAGGCACGAGAATGAAGCCGCCGCCCGCGCCGATGATCGTTCCGATCGTGCCCACGCCTGCGCCGAGCAGAAGGAGACCGAGCGCCGCGAGCACGCGCCCTGTATAACCGGGCGAGTCTGACCCCGTAGCTCAGCGGATAGAGCAGCAGACTTCGAATCTGCGTGTCGCCGGTTCGAGTCCGGCCGGGGTCGCCCGAACCCAACTAGAATGAGCGTCGTTCCCATCGGACCCCGTAGCTCAGCGGATTAGAGCGTCTGTCTACGGAACAGAAGGTCGACGGTTCGAATCCGTCCGGGGTCACCGCCTGATACCATATGTGGCATCAGATGTTGCGTATCTTGTGCTACACTTGGTGCGTCCGAATAGAGAACGGACAGCGGCGAACGACAGAGCCCGAACAACAGTGTGCGCGTGGACTTCCTCCAACGGCCACCGAGCAGGACTTTGAAGTGGCCAGCATCAAAAGGAGGAAGCTCAAGTGAGCTTTCAAGACAAGACCCTGACCTGCAAGGACTGCGGGCAGGAATTCATCTGGACCGCGGGCGAGCAGGAGTTCTATGCCTCTCGCGGACTTCAGAACCCGCCGGGTCGTTGCCCGGCAGACCGTGCGGCGCGTCGTGCCGGCGCAGGCTCGGGCGGCGGTGCGCGTAGCTACGGTGGCGGTGGCGGTGGTGGCGGCGGCGGTGGCTACGGCGGCCAGCGTGAGTTCTTCACGGCCGTCTGCAGTAACTGCGGTGGTGAGGCACGGGTTCCGTTCCAGCCCCGCGGTGACAAGCCGGTCTACTGCTCGAACTGCTTTGAGCAGGTTCGGCCGTCGGCCTCGCGTGGCCGCTACTAGCTAGCGACTCCGCTCAGTCAGCGAGAAGCCCCGCGGTTGAAAAACCGCGGGGCTTCTTCTTTTTCCGCGCCTAGCATCGGCCGAGTGAGCTACCCCGCCAAGGTCGAGATCGTCGAAGTCGGTCCGCGGGACGGACTGCAGAACGAAGCGCACCCCGTGGACGTGGCCACGAAGGTCGCCTTCATCGGCCGCCTCGCGGATGCGGGGCTGAAGGTGATCGAGGCCACCTCGTTCGTCGATCCGAAATGGGTGCCGCAGCTCGCGGATGCCGACGACCTGTTCGCGCGTCTCCCCAGGCGCGAAGGCGTGCGGTACCCGGTGCTCGTGCCCAACGAGCGCGGCCTCGAGCGCGCGCTCAAATCGGGCGCGAAGGAGATCGCGATCTTCGGGTCCGCGACGGAGACGTTCTCGCGCAAGAACCTCGGGCGCTCGCGCGATGACGCGATGCGCATGTTCGAGCCGGTCGCGAAGCGCGCGAAGGACGCGGGACTCCGCATCCGCACCTATCTCTCGATGGTCGCGGGAGATCCGTGGGAAGGCGACGTGCCCATCGCGCAGGTGGTCGCGGCAGGCAAGGGCCTCCTGGACCTCGGCGGCGATGAGCTGTCGCTCGGTGACACGATCGGGATTGCGACACCTGCGAAGGTCGAGGCGCTCATCGACGGCTACCTGAGCGCGGGGATTCACGCGGCGAGGCTGGCGGTGCACTTCCACGACACGTACGGACAGGCGCTCGCGAACGTCCTCACCGCGATGCGCATGGGGGTGAGCGTGGTCGATGCGAGCGCGGGCGGGATCGGCGGATGCCCGTACGCGAAGAGCGCCACCGGCAACCTCGCGACCGAGGACCTGGTGTGGATGCTTGATGGGCTCGGTATCGAGACCGGCGTGGACGTGCGCGCGCTCTCCGAGACGAGCGTCTGGCTGGCCGGCGCGCTCGGCCACGAGCCGCCGGGACGCGTCGCACGGGCACTTTCGGGGGGTTCTGCCGCGGCCTCTTGACGCGAGAACGGATGTTCCATATGTTCCGTGAGCGATGCGAACGGCTGTTCGGTTTCCCGCCCGCACAAGCCTCGAGCAGATTCTCGACGGCCTCCAGCGCGACGAATCCTTCATGGCCCAGGTCACGCGCTGGGAGACCCAGCCGGCGCGCTCGGCGCGCTACGCACCCTTCCCCACCTGGCTCGACCCGAGGGTGGCCCACGCGCTGCGTGGGCGTGGGATCAGCGCCCTCTATTCGCATCAAGCCGCGGCGCTCGAAGCGACGCACGCGGGTCGCAACGTCGTCGTCGTCACGCCCACCGCCTCCGGGAAGACGCTCTGCTACGACCTGCCCGTCGTCGATGCGATCGCGAAGGACCCGTCCGCGCGCGCGCTCTACCTCTTCCCCACCAAGGCGCTCGCGCAGGACCAGCTCGCGGAGCTCGAGCGACTCGCAGGCGAGGTCGACATCGATCTCGCGACGCACACCTACGACGGCGACACCCCACCGGCCGCGCGCAGCGCGATCCGCTCCGCCGGACACGTCGTCATCACGAACCCCGACATGCTCCACACGGGGATCCTTCCCCATCACACCAAGTGGGTGAAGCTGTTCGAGAACCTCCGGTACGTCGTGCTCGACGAGCTCCACACGTACCGCGGAGTGTTCGGGAGCAACGTCGCGAACGTGCTGCGCCGCCTGCGCCGCATCTGCGCCTTCTACGGCTCGCACCCGCAGTTCATCTGCACCTCCGCCACCATCGCGAACCCGGCGGAGCTCGCGCGCCACCATGTCGCCGACGACGTCGTCCTCATCGACGAGTCCGGCGCGCCGCGTGGTGAGCGAATCGTCGTGTTCGTCGATCCACCGGTGGTGAACCCCTCGCTCGGAATCCGCAAGAGCGCGCTCCTCACCGGCCGCGACATCGCCGCCACACTGCTCGCGTCCGGCATCCCGACCATCGCATTCGCCCGCTCGCGCGTGCAGACGGAGCTTCTCCTCACCTACCTGCGGGACCGGTTCCCGCGCCCGCAGTGGCCGGAGGGTCTCGTGCGCGGGTATCGCGGCGGCTACCTGCCGAGCGAACGGCGCGCGATCGAGCACGGGCTCCGCGACGGATCGATTCGCGGGGTCGTTTCAACGAACGCCCTGGAGCTCGGCATCGACATCGGAGCGCTCCAGGCCGCGGTGCTCGTGGGCTATCCCGGCACGGTCGCGTCGACGCTCCAGCAGATGGGGCGCGCGGGCCGGCGCGACGAGCTCTCAGCGGCATTCCTCGTCGCGACGTCGGCACCGACGGACCAGTACGTGATCAACCACCCCGAGTACGTCCTCGACCGCCCACCCGAGGCGGGGCTCGTGAACCCCGACAACCTGCACGTGCTCGTGGGGCACCTGAAATGCGGCGCGTTCGAGATCCCGTTCGAGCGCGGCGAGCGCTTCGGCACCGAGGACACGCCGGGCGTGCTCTCCTACCTCGACGAGCAGGGCATCCTGCACGAGGCGGAGGGCCGCTACCACTGGTCGGACCAGTCGTTCCCCGCCGAGGCGATGTCGCTGCGCACCGCGAGCACCGACAACGTCGTGATCGTCGACACGACCGACGGCAGGACGCGCGTGATCGGTGAGGCGGATCGCTTCGCCGCACCCACGCTGCTGCACGAGCAGGCGATCTATCTCCACGAGTCGAAGCAGTTCCAGGTGGAGCGGCTCGATTGGGAGAACGCGAAGGCCTACGTGCGCGAGGTGAAGGTCGACTACTACACGGAGGCCGGCCTCTCGGTGCGGATCCGCGTGCTGGACGAGTTCGCATCCGGTGAATCGGCGCGTTTCGCGAAGGCACACGGCGAGGTCGTCGTGACCGCGCTCGCCACCGTCTACAAGAAGCTGACGATGTTCAGTCACGAGAACGTCGGCTGGGGCAAGATCAATCTCCCGGAGCAGGATCTGCAGACGACGTCGTTTTGGCTCGCGCTCGGAGAGCGCGCGACGGCGGGATGGCCCAAGGAGCGCGTCGAGGTGGCCCTTGCCGGGCTGGGCAACCTGCTGCACGGCCTCGCGCCGCTCTTTCTCATGTGCGATCCGCACGACGTCGGGCTGGCCGTCGAGGTGCGCTCGCCGCACGGACAGCGACCGACGATCTACCTGTTCGACATGACGCCCGGGGGCGTGGGGTTCAGCGAGCGGCTGTTCCGCTCGACCGATTCGCTGCTCGAGCGCGCGGCGGAGCACCTCGCCGCGTGCGGCTGCACCGATGGCTGCCCCTCCTGCGTCGGCCCGGCGTACGCGCTCGGCATCGACGTGAAGGAGGCGGTCGCCGAGCTGCTCCGATGATCAGCGAGGCACTGCGGTCACGGCTCGCTGGCGTCGTCGGCGTGCGGGACACGACGCGGCCCGCGGCATCCACGGCGGCGCCGCGAAGCGACTGGGAAGTGAGCGAGAAGCGGATCGCGCTCGACGACCTCGATCTCGAGATCGTCGGGAGGGGAACGCCCGATCCGCTCACTCTCGCGCAGCTCGGCCTCCGCGGCGTCGCACCGCGGTCGTGGGAGGACATCCTCTTCCTCGACACGGAGACCACGGGCCTCTCGGGCGGCACCGGCACGTACGTGTTCCTGCTCGGCACCGCGCACCTCTCTGACGGCGAGCTGGTGGTGCGCCAGCACCTCCTCGGCAACCTCGGCGCGGAGCGTCGCTTCATCGGCGCGATCGCGGAGGAGCTCGATCGATTCCGCGCCTGTGCGTCGTACAACGGCAAGTGCTTCGACCTGCCGCTTCTGCGCTCACGCGTCGTGCTGGCCCTGCGGAGCGATATCGCGGTCGATGACTCGCACCTCGACCTCCTCCATCCCGCGCGGCGGCTGTGGCGCGGACGGTTTGGGTCGACCACGCTGCGGCAGCTCGAAGAGTCCGTGCTCGACGACCCGCGCTACGACGACATTCCGGGATCGCTCATCCCGGAGCGCTTCTTTCGGTGGCTACGAAGCCGCGACGAGGGACTCATCGCGCCGGTCCTCGCGCACAACGAGCGCGACGTCATCTCGCTCATCCGTATCGCGGACCGCGTCGCACGCACCGTCGTCGCGGCGCGCACGGGACGCGCGCCCGATCACGCGCCCGCGGCGCTCGCCCTGGCGAAGGTGTTCGAGCGGACGGGTGAGGACGAGCCCGCGTTCTGCTGCTACGAAAGCGCATACATCGACGGCGATTCGGACACGCGAGTTGCGGCCGCGCTCCCCTACGCGCGGATGCTCGAACGGCGGGACGCGTGCGAGCGCGCGATCGAGCTGCTCGAGACGCTGCTCGAGCTGGGATATGGACGGCCGACGTGGCGCAGGAGTGCCGAGGCGCGCGTGCGGCGGCTGCGGTCGAAAGGACGTCGCCGGCGCAGATAGCCGACAATCGAGGCGTGGCCGACGTCCTTCCGTTCCGCGGGCTGCGTTACACGCCCGCCGCAGGGAACCTCTCGAATCTCATCGCGCCGCCGTACGACATCATCCCGAACGCGGAGCGCGAGCGCCTTCACAACCTGGACTCACACAACGTCATCCGTGTCGAGTACGGACGCGAGCGCCCGGGCTTCGACAAGTACGCGGACGCGCGCGATGCGCTCGCGGAGTGGCAGCGCGATGGCGCGCTCGCCCGTGACGACACGCCGTCGTTCTACGTGACCGAGCACTCGTTCACCGACCGCGGCGAAAAGCTCGTGCGCCGCGGACTCCTGGGGGCGCTGCGGATCTATCCCGAGGGCAACGATCAGGTCCTGCCGCACGAGCGCACGATCCCGAAGGACCGCGCCGATCGGCTGAACCTCATCCGCCAGGCGCGGGCGAACACCAGCCCGATCTTCGGCATGGTGGACGACGCGGATGGACGGCTGGCGGCCGCGCTCGATACGGTCATGAGAGGTGCGCCGACCGCCGAGGCGACCGTTGGATCGGAACACCACCGCATCTGGCGCGTGGACGGCGCGACGGCATCGTCGCTCGCGGCGATCCTCGCGCCCCGCCGGGTCTATCTCGCGGACGGGCACCACCGCTATGAGGTCGCGCGCGAATACCTCGCCGAGGAGCGCGCCGCCGGACGGCGTACCGCCCAGGATGACCCCGCGGCGTTCGTGCTCGCCTTCATCTGCTCGCTCACCGACCCGGGGCTGCGCGTGTACTCGACCCACCGGGTGATCGCGGGAGCGCGCAAGACGGTCGAGGACGCGATCGCGAAGTCATTCACCACCGCGCCCGCCGCCGATGCCGCGCGCGTGTCGCTCGGCGTCGTGCGCGACGGCAAAGCGGAGACGCTCACGCCGAAGAACGTCGATCGCGCGTCGATCAGCCCCGCGGTGCGCGGCCTGCCTGTCGCCGATGCCGAAGCATTCTTCGCGGAGCCCGCGCGCGCGGCGGGCGGGACCGTGACGTTCACGTCGATCACCGACGAGGCGGTCGCGGCCGCGAAGGGCGACACCGTCACGATCCTCGCGGGCGGTATCGACGGACCGGTCATCAAGAAGATCGCCGACGCGGGCGAGCGCATGCCGATCAAGTCGACGTACTTTTTTCCGAAGGTTCCCGCGGGCCTGGTGCTTCGGCCACTCGATTAGCGAGCGCAGCGAGGCACGCCCGGCCGCGCGCCTGACTCCGGCGATCGAGATCGCGCCACAGCATGGCGATCACCGCCTGAACTCCCTCGAAGCTGGCAACATCCCAGCGATATTGGGGAAGGCGGGACCACGGGCTCGGAACGTCCCTTGGACCCGTGATCGAGCCGATGTTTGCCACGGCAGTCCGAAAGCGCACGAGCACGGGGGGCACGCCGTTCGCACTCGCCTGGGAGATCGACAGCACGCCATACCTTCTCGCGCCGCGACGCCGTACCCCGAGATACGCCTCGCCACCAAAGAAGCCCGCCGCCCATGCGAGCTCAGAGCGTCGGGACGCGACAGTGTCTTCGGTGGTCGACGGTGCGCGATCGAGCATTGCCTCGATCTGCCGTCGCTTGGCCTCGCTCACGTGGGTCAGCAGGATCGACGCTGCGGCGATCACGCTCTCTTGAGCCTTCGCTGACCAGAGGTACATGCCACGCCTATAGGGTCCGGTGACCGACCCGTATCCGAGGGCACGCTGAAATCGCAGAAGCACCTCAGGAGGTTCGGAGGCCCCCTTTTGGCTGACGCTCAGCTGCATTCGCCGTCGACCACGGGGCTTCGGTAGGTACGCGCTTGCGGAGCCTTCGGCATCGAAGAAACCCGCTGCCCATGCGATATCGAGGTCATCTGGAGAACGCACTGATGAACGACACGGCGTGGGCTTGCGGAGCGGGCGGGATTCGAACCCGCGGAGCCGGGAAATCCGGCTCAGAGGTTTAGCAAACCTCCGCACTCGACCTGGCTATGCGACCGCTCCAAACCTCGAGTGTGTCGAGTCTACCGGCAGTCGAACGTCCTCGATCGCGCTGCCACACTGCGCTCGATGACGACCGATGTGCCGGGCTGGATGTGGCCGCCGGCGCGAAGGCTGCGGACGATTGCATCCGAGGTTGCCGCGGACTGGGGCCTGATGGTGGGCGAGCCATTCGAGCGGGCGCGGTATTCGTTCGTCGCCCCGGCGGGCGAACACGTGATCAAGATCGTGCCACCAGAAGACACCCAATCCGATCACGAAGCGGATGCACTCGAGGTGTGGAACGGAATGGGCGCGGTCCGCCTGCTGCGCCACGATCGCGCGCGACGCGCCATGCTCATCGAGCGCGCGCGGCCCGGTACCGACGCTTCAAGCCTCCCGGACGAGGACGCGATCCGGATCGCGGTCCAGGTGGGCAGATTGCTCTGGCGTGAGCCGGGAGCTCAGTTCGCCTCGGCATACGACAACACGCGCGCGGGGCTCGACCGCTCCGGGGCGCCGAGCACCGCTACGTCCGCACTGCGCGAGCTCTCCTGGCCCAGCTAGAGGCGACCGCGACCCGCGGCATGCTTCTCCACGGTGACTTCCATCACCACAACCTCGTACGACATGGGGACGGGTGGGCGGCGATCGATCCCAAGCCGCTGGTCGGTGAACCGGAAATGGACCTCGTCACGTGGCTTTGGAATCCGGTCGGCGTCGAGCCCACTGCGGAGCGCACGGCAACACGGCTGCGACTACTCGCGGCGTGTGGGTTCGATCCCGAGCGGCTGCGCATGTGGGCGATCGTGCGAGGCACGTGCCTCGGATTCCCGCTTGAAGGCTCCGAGACCGAGAGCGACATCCGGCAGCTGCACGTGGTCAGCCACCTGATCGACTAGAAGAGCTCATCCTCCGCGAGCTTCGGGGGGATCGCGCCGAGTCCGAGCAGCCGGTCGTGGAACTGCTTCATGCCCCATGAGCGATCGCGAGCACGGACGCGCATCTTGAGGATTGCGGCGCGCCCGATCGCATACGACGACGGCTGCAGTGGCGAGAGCGTGTAGCGGCGCACCTCGGCGTCGGCGTTCGCCGGCTCGAGCCCGGCGGTCGCGACGAGATAGGTGGAGGCTTCGGCGGTCGTCATCGTGCCGGTCGAGAGACCGATGTCGATCTTCACGCGTGCCGCCCGCCAGAGCAGGTCGCGCAGCCGGAGGAGGCGGGTCTGCGGTGTCGGGAAGTACCCGAGATCGTCCATCAGCTCCTCGCAATAGAGACCCCAGCCTTCGATGAGCACGTCGGACTGGATGAACTTGCGCACGGGCGAGATGTGCTTGTGCGCCATGGCGAACTGGAGGTGGTGGCCGGGGTAGCCCTCGTGGCACGCGATGACGGCGATGCCGGCGCGGGGATGGCCGGCGAGCCGCGCCTCGATGGCTCCGGGCTCCTCGTCGGGAAGCGGCGCCGTGACCCAGAACTTACCCGTGCGCTTCTCGCCGAACGCGGCGGGGCCGACATACGCGGCGTACGGCGTGGTCGGCCGGGCGAACGCGGGGGTTGACTCAACTTCGAGCCACTCCCCCTCCGGCATGGTGGCGAGATCGCCCGCGACCGTCGCGTGGCGCGACCGCTCCATCTCACGGCGGTAGACGGTGACGAGCTCCTCCGCGCTCGGGTGCTCAGCGCGAATCGTCTCGAGCGCCTCGCGCCAGCCCCCCGCGTTGAGCTCCTTCGCGACAGCCGCGAGCTTTCCCTCCGTCTCGGCGACGAGCTCGTCGCCGAAGGTTGCGAGGGTGTCGGCGTCGTATTCGGTGAACTCGCGCTCCTTGAGCAGCACATCGAATGCCTCGCGGCCGATGGCGGTGCCGCCCTGCGCGCGGCGGACGAGGTCGTCACACCACGCGGCGTACTCCTCGAGCGCGGTCGCCGCAGCGAGGGCGCGCGCCGCGACGTCGCCGCGGACGCTTTCGCTCTCACAGGCCTGCGCGGTTTCGGGCAGCGTGCGGAGGAATGCGGCACCGCCCCGCGCGTTCTGCGCGCCGATCTCCGCGTACACGGGTGCCACGAGCGCGGGATCGCAGTTCGCGCGACCGGCGTCGAGCGCCGCGCCCGCCCCCGCGAGCCGCTCCGCCAACCGTCCGAGGCGCTCATCGAGCGTCGAGGACTCATCGCGGATGACGGAGTAGTAGGCGCCGTCGGTGACGGCGTCGGCGTAGAGCGACGGCTGCCGCTTCCATCGCGCGAATGGCCGAAGGGCCACGTCACCCTTCATGCGGGCGGCGAGGAACTGGAGATCCAGGCGCTCCGAGAGGGATTGGGACCACGGCTCCACGTTGTCGAACCGCGCGAGCCAGCGATCCGCATGCTCATCGCGAGCGGTGAACGCGTCCGCCGAAAGGTCCGTCATCCGCGTGTCGTGATCGTGGACGCCCTGGATCGTGGCGAGCACGGGATCGTCACGGTGCACCTGAAAGATGTACTCGCGGACGAGCTGAGCGAGCGCGGACTCGCGTACCATCACATGAAGTTTGTCAGGAACGCGCGAGGCGCGTGTTGGGGAGGCCTGGGGTGGCGAAGCATCCGAAGCTGGCTGACTGCGAGAACTGCGAGGCGCCCTGCTGCACCCGCCAGGTGATGACCGACGGCGAGAAGCCCATGAAGATCGCCGACGCGCGCGCCTACTACACCGAGCGCGGCACGAACCTGCAGGTCGTGGGCTGGCAGCACAATGACGACGGGACGAGGCAGGCAGCGTGGAAGTGCCTCGCCTTCGATCCGAAGACCCTGGGCTGCACGATCTACAACAACCGTCCCGACCACTGCCATGACTATGACTGCCGAGGCGACGACGCCGACAACTGGGAGTCGCGCGCCCACTGCTTGCTCGACCGGCACCGCAAGATCGAGGCCGCCCGCGCGAAGGCGCGCGCAGGCGGCGCATGGATCAAGGGCGGGTCGACCGCCTAGGAGCTACGAGCTCTTCTTGGGCTCGTCGGCCTCGCGCTTGGCCGGGTCGTTCGCGGACTCCTCACGGAACGTACGCACGCCCTTGCCGAGCTGACCCAGCACATCGGGCAGCCGGCCCGCGCCGAACACGATCAACACAACCACGAGCACGAGCAGCAGCTCGCCGCCGCCAAGATTGGGCATCCCTCACATCCTCTCGTCGTTCGCGGGTTTCCCCGCGGGTGACCCTTTTGAGGATAGCGGGGCGCGTCAGGGCACGACCGCATCGAGCGCGGTCAGCAGGTCCACGAACAGCGGAATGACGACGAGCAGCATCAGCGCAGGTAGGTAGCAGCACACCAGCACGAGCATGAGGGCCCCGTCGACGCGCGAGGATGCTTCAAGCAGCCGCGCACGGTCGCGCGACCGGAGGCGCTCTCGGTAGTCGCGGATGGCGATCATCGCCCCTCGCCCGAGCTCGCGCGAACGCTCCAGCTCCGCGGCGAGGCCGGCAAGCGTCGGAAGGCCACGTGCGGTTGCCGCGTCGGCGAGCGCACGTGCCATGGGAACGCCCATCGCATACGCATCCGCGGCGGCGCGAAGGGCGCTATCGAGCTGGTGCGCGCCGGTCGCGCGCAACGCGAGCACGAGCATCGCGCTCTCCGCGGGTCGTCCGGACGCAAGGAGACTCTCGAGCCACTCGACCAGCGAGGCGACCCGAGCGTCTGCTCGATCGCGAGCGTGACGCGCGCGACGGTCGAGCACGATCCCCGGTCCGAGCGCGCCCGCCCCCGCACCGACCACCGGAGCCAGCGGACCGAGCGGGAGAGCGAGGAGCGCGAGCGCACCGACAAGTCCGCCACAGCCGGCCCCGATCGCACGAACGCTCCAGTACATGTCGTACGGCGCGGTGCGGGGACGGACCGAGGGCGCGCGAGGCGCGATCTTGGAAAGAACCCGACCCACGCCGGAGGTGCGCCGGACGGCAAGCGCCAACGCCGCGGCCGCGACTCCGGATGCCACGGCTCCCACGGCGATCAACGCGACACCGCATCGAGCGCACGTCTGCTGAGCAGGATGCCCACTAGCTCGAGCGCCACCGCGAGTGGCACGAGCACCGATCGACCGAGGTCGCCCGCAAGGACCGCTCCGACTCCCGGCGTCGTCGCGGCGAGATAGAGCGCGAGACAGGGCACGACGGCCGCGAGCAGATGCACCTGCATCCGAGCACCCCCGGTCCGCGCGCGGACTTCATCGTCGAGCGACTCCGCATAGGCGAGCCGCTCGGCGAGCGACCCGGCGAGCGATCCGACGCGCTCGAGGGACAGCCGCTCGCCCACCCCGAGGGCGAACGTGTCGAGGGTTGCGCGGACTCGTTCGTCGGACTCGCCTGACGCCGCCGCGGCAAGAGCGGCGTCGAGCGGTGCGCCCAGCGTGAAGTCGCGCAGTGCTGTTTCCCAGGGACGTCGCGCGAGAGGGACCGGAGCGACCTCCAAACCGCGGCGCATCGCCTCGGGAAGAGCGACGCCCGAACGCACGGCCGCGTGGATCGCCGCCACGATGCGCGCGGTCGCGGCCCTGGCCTCCCGTCGCGCCGCCCGAGCACGCTCGCGCACGGCGAGCGACGGCACGATGGCGGCCGCGGCGCCGAACACAAGGGGCTCCAAGCCGAACGCGACGGCGACGAGCGCGACCATCCCCGCGATGCACGCGCGCGCCGCCTCCCACAGCCCGAGCGGCAGGCGCCAGCCTGCGTCGTCGAGCGCGTGTGCATCTGGATGCCGAGCTCCGGTTGGATGCCCTTCCACACCATGCGTGGCAAGAATCGCGGCGGCCACCGCAAGGCCGAGAGCCAGCGCGCCGACCAGCCTCACTCCACCCGCCGCCGCAGTCGGTCCGGCAGCGGGATCGTCTTCTCCTCGCCGCGTCTCCAGATAACGACCGCCCCCTCGCTGTCGACCGCAACGATCTCCCGGATGCCGCGCGCGCCCGCACGCGTGCGCTCGACGTGCGCGATGAGATCGATGGAACGGCGCACGTGCGCGGCGATGGCCTCATGCGCGAGCTCGCCCGCGCGAGCCAGCAGCAGCTCGAGCCTCGCCAGCGCGTCGGCCGCCCCTCCCGCGTGCAGCGTCGTGATCGCACCCTCGTGGCCCGTGGACAGCGCCTCGAGCAGCGCCGACGCCTCACGCGGCGTCCTGACCTCGCCGAGCAGGATCCGGTCGGGTCGCATGCGCAGGGCATTCGCCACGAGATCCGCCTGAGCGACTCCCCCGCCATCGCGACCCGGCACGCACTCCAGGCGCACGACGTGCGGATGCGGCAGCACCAGCTCATTGGTGTCTTCGATGACGACGATGCGCTCGTCCGCGGGGATCGCGGCTGCGAGCGACCGGAGCAACGTGCTTTTCCCGGCCCCGGTCGCGCCGCTGACGAGGATGTTCGCCCGACCCGCAACGGCCGCGGCAAGGAGGCTCGCGACCCGGGTCGGCAAGCCGCTCCCCGTCCACGACGGGGCGGGCCCGTCGAGGGGAAGCGAGACAGAACGGAACTTTCGGATGGAGAGCGACGGGCCGCCGACCGGTTCGATGACGGCGTTCGCGCGACTGCCGTCTCTCATCCGCGCATCCACGTAGGGCTGCTCGATCGTGAGCTCGCGCCCCACGCTCGCGGCGATCCGGTGCACGAGATCGGTGAGGGCCGCGGGATCGCGAAAGGCGACGGGCGCGCGGGACAGCATCCCGTCCCGTTCGATGAACACCTCGTCGAACCGATTGACCAGGACATCCGTCACACCCGGGTCGTCGAGCAGCGTCTGCAGTGGGCCAAAGCCGAACAGCTCGGCGCAGAGCTCGTCGAGAGCGCGATCGTCGAGCGGCGTGCGTGCGGCGCCGCGCACTCGCTCCCGCAGGAGGGCGCGGCGGCGCGGATCCGCGTACAGGCCGAGTAGAAGGGATGTGTCGACACCCGCCGCAACCTCGGCCCGCACCCGGGCGACGAGCTCTGTCGAGATCACGTTGCGCCGCGGATGATCGCGTCGAGTGCCCGCATGATTGGCGCGCGGACGGCGAAGGAGTCGTCTTCGAGGTACGGATCACGCCCGACCGCCGCAACGAGCCGCCACGGAAGGCGGCGTGCGATCGCGCGTGCGTCATCCTCGTCCGCGCCCACGACCACGAGTCCCACGGCGCACGGTGCGTGCTCGAGGAGCGGCACCGCGCAAAAGGCCGCCTGCAGCTGCGAGGCACGGGGCCCGGTGACCACGAAGAGATCGGTCAGCGCGTCTTTCCAGCACAGTGGGATCCGAAGCTTGGAATTCACGTGACTTGAAGTCGCGG
>JADMIO011197736.1_pt1 | contig 55547 bp, 48 predicted proteins | sample 8958161 | NCBI WGS metagenome assembly JADMIO01 (sample SAMN16585339, study PRJNA669376) | soil metagenome | isolation source: Crop rotation soil | place: USA: Cullars Rotation, Alabama | collected 2011
GCCGCGACTTCAAGTCACGTGAATTCCAAGCTTCGGATCCCACTGTGCTGGAAAGGCCAGCAGGCAGCACGCGGGTGCGGCCGGGAAGATGTAGTGGTCCAGGCGAAACCGCGCAGCGCTGAAGAACACCATGACGACGAGCATCCATCGCCACAGCAGGCCGGCGGCAACGGGCACGCGCACCTGGCCGCGGCGGAGGACGTTGTCGATGAGCAGGCCGATGACGAGGATGCTCCAGGGAAAGAACGCCGTGAGGAAGATTCTCGGATAGAACCCATAGCTGGTGATGCGCGCGGAAAAAGATAGCGGCTGCGTGAAGTAGAACAGGTTCCCGTTCAGCACGTAGTCGCGGACGAAGCGATCGCCGAAGGCCACCCACATCCACACGAACCACGGGGAGCCGGCGAGACACGCAATCGCGAGCCCGACCCTCCAGTGCAGGGTCCGGACGGCCGTGCGCACCGCGCGGCCGCTGCACAGGGCGCTGCCGAGGAAGAGCGCCACGAGGACGAGCGCCACCGGCCCCTTCGTCATCGTGGCCAGCGCGATCAGGACGTACCCGGAGTACTCGACGCGGGGCGCCGGGGCGACCGCCGCCGCAATGAGGCAGGCAATCCCCCCGAACAGGAACGCCGTGAACACCATGTCGATCATCCCGATGCGCGCGAGCGCAAACGTGATTGGCGTCGTGACCAGCATCAGCGCCGCCCAGGTGCCGACGGGCGCGCCGAACAGCCGTGCGCCCAGCCATCGCGTCGTGGCGATGAGAGACAGCGCGGCGAGGGCGCTCGGGAGACGCAGGGCGAACTCCGACTCGCCGAGCGCCATCACCGCCGCGGCCTGGAGCCAGTGGAAGAGCACCGGCTTGTCGATGTACGGCTGTCCGTCGAGGACAGGAACCAGCCAGTTGCCGGACTGGATCATCTCGTGCGTCAGCTGGGCGTAGTGAGCTTCGTCGGGATCGAGCAGGCTCGTGTAGCCGAGCCGCCAGAACACGACGACCCAGGTCACAACGCTCCAGACCACGAGCGCCTTCACGCGGGCCAACGCGATGCCGTCCGGAGGACGGATCATCCGGGTTCCTCCAGGCTGTGTGGAAAACGCCGAAGCGAGTCAGAACGGGCGCCGACGAACGCCGACGGAGAGAAGTGCCCGACGCAGCGCGGAGGCTAGCAGCAGAGGTGGCGCGCGTGAATACGGCGAAGGGTAGGTTTCTCTATACCAAACGATGGGAGGCTACAGAAGCCCCTTTTCCTGGGCGTACAGCATCAACTCGAGACGTCCGTCGATCTGCAGCTTCTCGTAGATGTTGTGAAGGTGGATCTTCACGGTGCCTTCGGAGATATTGAGCCGCTCGGCGATGACCTTGTTCCGCAGGCCGAGCGCAATCATGCGGACGATCTCGATCTCGCGGGGCGTGAGCCCCGCTTCTTTCGCCGCCGATTCGCGCCGCATCACCCGCCCGAAGGCCCGGGACATCGTTTCCCGGTCTATCCACTGCTCGCCCCGGTTCACCCGCCGCACGCATTCGAGCAGCGTCTCGGGCGCCGCCTCCTTCATCACCACGCCCTGCGCCCCGAGCCGCACCGCTTCGAGCACGTCATCGTCGCTGATGGCGGCCGTGAGGAGGACCGTCCGGCAGGAGCGCTTCTCCGTCGTGAGCGCCCTGAGCACGTCGAGCCCCGTCTGGCCGGGCATGCGGAGGTCCAGGACGAGCACGTCGCACGCGTGCGTGCGGGCGGCGGCGATGGCCTCTTCGCCATCCCGGCAGCATTGAACGACCTCGAAGTCCGACTGGCTCTCGAAGAGCCGCTTGAGGCCGTTCAGGACGATCGCGTGGTCGTCAGCGAGAAGGAGGCGAATAGGCACACCGGCACCACTACAGGGACACGACCATTTCGACGCGGGAGCCCGTGTCGGAGGACTCGATCGACATCTTCCCTCCCAGCGAGCTTACCCGATCGAACAGGCTGCGCGGTGCGGTGGTCGATTCGCCGAGCGCGCGGTGGTCGTACCGCCCCTTGAAGGGGAATCCGCGGCCATCGTCGGAGACGACGATGCGCAGGCGATCGAGGGCGCCGTCCACGTTGACGTTCACGCGGGTGGGCTGCGCGTGCTTGAGAGCGTTGACCACGGCCTCGTGCACCATCAGGGGCACGGCCTGGGCGAGCTCCCTCGGGCACTCCTGGAATTCCGGCGACACGCGGATCGAAACCGGTGTCTTCCATTCGAGCGCGAGCCGCTCGCGGAGCGCATCGAGCCGGGTCGCCAGCGATCCGCCGGCGCTCGTGCCCGGACGGAGGCCCCCGATGAAGTAGCGGAGCTCCCGCTGCTCGATGCCGAGCGCGTGCTCCAGCGCGATCAGGCGCGCGCGGACCGAATCGTCTTCGTCGGTGATTGCGCCGGAGAGCGCGCGGATCTCGAGGCGGATGCCGGTCAGCGACTGCAGGACGCCATCGTGGAGATCGCGCGCCAGACGGATGCGTTCTTCGCGCGACGCGATTTCCTGCATCTGGTGGGTCAGGTGAATCTGGTCGAGCGAGACGCCGATTTCACGCGCCACGAGCTCCGTGAGCGGCACGACTTCGGAGGTCGGCGTGCCCATCTCGATGAAGAGCACACGCCCGGAAATGCGGTCGGTCCGGAACGGGGCGCTCGCCAGCCCCACTCCGCGCGTCATCGTCAGGAGCGTCGGATGCAGCGGGAGCCCCGAATGTTCGACCAGCGCGCCGCTGGCGTCCTTTACCAGGACTCTCGACCGCTCGTCGACGTCGGCCGCCACGAGAAACGTCTTGTCTTCGAGCGATGGCGGAAGGAGCGGCAGGAGATCGCTCGGCGGGTGCTGCGCGGTGCTCAGCCCCTCGCCCGACCAGGCCGCCAGCTGCACCGACGGCTCGTCCTCCGTGTCCCAGACGATCACGGCCCGACCCGCGCCCATGATTCGCGCCGCGTGCTCGAGGATTTCGGCCGTCGCGCGGTCCGCCGGCTTTCCCCCCGGCGCAGGCCAGTGGGCGAGGCGATCGATTTCGCCGCGCAACCGTTCTTCATACCGCCCCAGGTACACCAGCATCCCGGCCGCCATGAGGAGGTACACCCCGCGGATGATGATCCGGTTCAGCTCGAACTCCCCGGGATCGAGGGTCCGGCTCATCGAGATGGTCATCGCCGCGTACGAACACATGACGACGACCGTGGTCGCGAGCGCGCCCTTCCAGCCCCAGCGGAGCGCCCCGCAGAACATCGCGAAGACGAAGTAGACGAAGAACGGGCTGGAGGGGCCGAGCGTCAGGTACTGGAAGACGGAGAACAGGACGATGTCGGCTGCGTGACTGAAAAACGTGAGCGTCGACTTCGCGGTGCCGAGCCATGCGACGCAGGCGAGGACGATCGACCAGGAGACGTACACCCAGTGCAGCGTGTAGGTGAGGCTTGCGAAGCGCGCGGGCTCCGAGGGATCGAACCACACCGCGACCAGCGACGACGCGGAGAGCGCCACCCGCGCGCCGGCAATCATGCGCTCCGTCTGCGTGCGCGAGAACGGGGACACCGGAAGTGTCGGCAAGGTGGCGATTATACTGGCGCGGGAGGCCCTCATGGTTCCGCGTCGAAAGCTTCTCGCCGGCGGCGTTCTCGGAAGTCTTCTTGGAGCACTCGGCGCGGCTGATGGTGAACCGGCGGCCGCACCGGCCGCGGCCGCCCCGCAGGGCGCCGACGACGAGATGCAGCGCATCGGCCGTGCGATTGCAGATCTCCGCGCGGAACTGCACAGCCAGCGCCAGTTCCTCGAACTGGATCCAATCCGCGACGCCCAGAAGACATTCCTCAGGTCGAACGGTAAGTTCCCCGATTACATCGAGGTCGGAACCGACGTCTGGCTCGCGGTTCACGACTGGCACATCCGGTGGCAGCAGCCCATGACCCTCGCACGGGACGCGTCGGGCCGCTACACGATCCTCCTGAATCCGACGCTCGTGGTCATGCGGACCGATCTGCTCGGAGGTTACGTCGGACAGCCGTACGACGCGAGATGAGCGCGTCGAGCCGGCTGTTTGGAGCACTCGGGCCGGGCGTCGCGCCTCCGCATCGCGCCGGGGCAGTATCATGAAGGACGTGCGGACGATCCGGCTGCTTGCGGCACACGTGCTTCTCGTCGCCGCCTTCGCGTCTCCGTTCGATGTCTGCACGATCGGTTGCTCGGCGTCCGCGGCCGAGACCGCCGCGCCGGCGGACCATTGCGGGGCACACGCGTCGGCGTCGCCTTCGGATCACCTGAGCGCGGTCCACGCGTGCTCGCACGAACGGGGTCCAGCTGTGGGCGCTCGACGCAGGCGGCCGGCAGACGGCGCCGGCTTCGGCCCCCTCTGTTGCGCGCCTAGAATTGCCGCACCAGGCTGGGGCCGCCCGATTCCTGCGAGCCGACGGCTCGAGTCCCGGCGTCCACCCCCAGTCACCTCCTCGTACGCTTCGCGTCTAGCCCGTCGCCCTTGATCCGCCTGGTCGGCGTCAACGGCCGGCCATGCGGGTGGTGCGAAGTGTGTCGGCAGGAATCAGGGGAGGCATCGGCGTGCGCGCGTTCCGGGCAGAAGACCATTCAGGAGGCCGGCTCCGCCGGGCCGCAGCCTGCTTCATCGTTGTTGCGGTGTCGCTCACAACACGCGCCGTCCACGCTCAGTCGGGCAATCCGACTGCGCAGGCGGCCGACCCGCAGGACCACTCGCAACATCAGATGATGGACATGCCGTCCAGCGGGTGGGGCTTCATGCAGGACGGCGTTGCGTACGGGCTGTTCAATCACCAGGGGGGGCCGCGCGGCGGCGACGAGTTCACGATGACGAGCTGGTGGATGGGGATGTTGAGCCGATCGATGGGTTCGTCATCGCTGGATCTCACCGGCATGTTCAGCCTCGACCCGGTCACGGCGGGCGTCACCGGCTACGGCGAGATCTTCCAGGTGGGCGAGACCGCAGACGGACGGCCGCTGGTCGATCGCCAGCATCCCCACGACGTGTTCATGCAACTCTCCGGCGCGTGGAGAAAACCGCTCGGCGAACAATTGTGGCTGGCGATTGCGGGCGGACCGTCCGGCGAGCCGGCGCTCGGGCCGCCGGCCTTCATGCACCGCGCGTCCGCGGCGGCGATTCCGTTTGCGCCGCTCGGCCATCACGCGTTCGATTCGACACACATCTCGTTCGGAGTCGTCACCGCGGCTGTCGGATCGAAGCGCTGGACGCTGGAGGCGTCCGCGTTCAACGGTCGAGAGCCCGACGAACGGCGCTGGGACATCGACGTCGGGACGCTGAGCTCGCGTTCCGCGAGGCTCTGGTTCCGGCCGTCCTCGGAGTGGGAGCTGCAGGTGTCGTCGGGACACCTCGCCGGGCCGGAACAGCTCGATCCGGGCGACGCCACGAGGACCACCGCGTCGGCCACGTGGCTGCGGCACACGCGCGACGGCTTCGCGGCCGCCGCGTTCGGGTACGGCACGAACGCGCACGAGATCAGGCGCAGCGCCTTCTTCGGCGAGGGCACGTGGCAAAGGGGACGCGACACTTTCTCGTCGCGGATCGAGATCGTCCAGGTGGAAACCAGCACGCTGCTTGGAAACCATGATCCCGCGCGGGTGGACGCACTCGGGGCGCTCACGCTCGCGGCCGAGCACGGCCTGTTCCGCGCGCGCGGCATGGATGCCGCCGCCGGCGTCAATCTGACCGTGTATGCGGTTCCCGCGGCGCTGCGGGCGACGCATGGCTCGCAGCCTGTCTCGTTCCAGGTCTTTCTGAGCGTCCGTCCGCTGGCGGCGTCGGTGCATCGGATGTGGAATGCGCGGATGGCGCTGCCAGCGCATTGAGTGGCCCGGCCAGCGTACTGAGTGGCGCGGCCGCTCCGCGCGGACGGACTTCGCGGGATAGCCATGTTGCGGACGCCCCACAGGTTCTCGAAGGGAAAGTGCAGTCGGATCCCGAACATCAGGAAGAGGACGCCGGGCTCGCGCGAGTTCGCCAGGGGTGGAGCAATCGCCGACGAACCCACGCGTGAAGCGGGTTGATGGCCATGTCGGCCAGCAGGTGCCCCACGAGCCGCTGGAGGCGCGCCCGCTTCGCGAGCGCGCCCCTCAGAAGTGCCTAGCCGACTGCGATGCCGACGTTCAGCAGCAGCCGAAGATCATGCACGGTTGTTCTTCGGCGCGTTCTCCGCCGGCGGTCCTGTTTCGGGGGACGCGCCGCTCGCGCGTCGTCCCGCCGCCCTGTGGGAGCTGATGCTCATCCATCCGATGACCGACACGCAAGCCACGAGTAACAGAATGACAAAGATCTGATCGGGAGACATGGAATCCTCGCATGCGCACACACCGGGGCCGCGTGACGGCTCGTGGCGCGCTGTTGAACCCGGGAACACCCGGGAAGTTGTCAGAGGGGCGAGGAGGCTGGCGGCGGGGCGCGGACCGGGGTCGCAAGCGAGATCGACGCGTCGGCGGCGCGCATCGGCGCTGGAACGCCGATGGAGCCTAATCTCGCCGCTCGGGGAATCGATGGAGGCGCGACGAGAATCGAGGCGCGGCCTGGCGACCGCTCGGCGCGCGTCCGTGCAATCTTCGTGGGTCCCGGGATGCCTGCCGCCGAAACGGCGGGGCCCGACCATCCGGCGTTCGCCGCAATGCGTTCAGGCGCGCGGCTGTCGGACGCAATCGACCCGCTGGAGGCGAGAGCGGCCGCGCCGCTGAAGACGCCAGTGGCGACGAGAACGGCGGCGATGAATTTCCTGAGATGGAGCACGGAGAGGCTTCCGGATGTGGAACTGCTGTCGATCATACCATCGCCAGGCGGCGGGACGGTCTGCGGGCGAGAGACGCCGGACCGCAGGGCTGCGATCCGGCGTGGAGTGGCGATCAGGACTTGCTGACGAAGAGCATCTCCCGATAGGTCGGCAGCTTCCAGACCCCATGCGGAATGACGCTTTCGAGCGCGTCGCTCGTCTTCCGGAGGGCGGTCATCGCCGGCACGACCGCGTCGCGGAAGTGCTTCGCGTGCTTGCCCGCGTCGGAGTTCTCGTGATCGAGCGTGTGCTGCAGCGCGTCGGTCTGCCTCTTGAAGTCGTCGGCGAGCCTGGTCACCGTCGCGAGCATCTTCTTGCCTTCCTGCGACTTGCCCCCGGCCGCCTTGACGGCTGACACGCTCTGCGCGACCTCCTTCTGATATGCGAGCGCGGCGGGGAAGATGTAACGGTTGGCCATGAGCACCATCAGCTGGCCTTCCACGTTCAGCGTCTTGTTGTAGGTCTCGACCATGATCTCGTACCGGGACCGCAGCTCCCGTTCGGTGAGCACCTTGTACCTGTCGAACAGCGCGACGCTCTCCTTGCTCACCAGTTCCGGGAGCGCGTCGACGGTGTTCTTCAGGTTCAGCAGACCGCGCTTGCCGGCCTCCTTTTCCCACTCCTTCGCGTAGTTGTTGCCGTTGAAGATGATCCGCTTGTTCTCCTTGACGATCTTGGGCAGCAGCTCGGCGACCGCCTTCTCCACCGTCTTGCCGCCCTTCACGGCTTTCTCGAGCTCGGTGGCGATGTAGTCGAGCGACTCGGTTACGGCCATGTTCAGCGCGATGTTCGGGTACGCGATGCTCTGGCCCGAGGAGACGGCGCGGAACTCGAACTTGTTGCCGGTGAAGGCGAACGGGCTGGTGCGGTTGCGATCGCCCGCGTCGCGCGGCAGCTTCGGCAGCACCATGACGCCGGTATCGAGCTCGCCGCCGTGCCTGCTCGATTTGGCGCCGCCCTTTTCAAGCTGCTCGAAGATGTCCGTGAGCATGTCGCCGAGGAAGATCGAAATGATGGCCGGCGGCGCTTCGTTGGCGCCCAGGCGATGATCGTTGCCGGCGCTGGCGATGCTGGCGCGGAGCAGCCCCTGGTACTTGTTGACGGCGCGGATCACGGCGGTGCAGAACACGAGGAACTGCATGTTGTCGTGCGGGTTCGATCCGGGACTGAGGAGATTGTGGCCCTTGTTGTCGCTCATGGACCAGTTGAGGTGTTTTCCCGATCCGTTCACGCCGGCAAACGGCTTCTCGTGCAGCAGGCACGCGAGGTCGAACTTGGCCGCAGAGCGGCGGAGCGTTTCCATGACCATCATCTGGTGGTCGGTCGCCACGTTCGCGTTCTCGAACACCGGCGCAATCTCGTACTGGCTCGGCGCCACTTCGTTGTGCCGCGTCTTGACCGGGACGCCGATCTTGTAGAGCTCCGATTCGACCTCGGACATGAACGCCATGACGCGCTCGGGAATCGCGCCGAAGTACTGGTCCTCGAGCTCCTGGCCCTTGGGGGGCGCCGCGCCGAACAACGTCCGGCCCGCGTTCACCAGGTCGGGCCGCGAGAGATAGAACTGGCGATCGATCAGGAAGTATTCCTGCTCGGGCCCGCACGTCGTGACCACGCGCTCCGCATCCGACCCGAACAGCTTCAGCACCCTCACCGCCTGCTTCGACAGCGCCTCCATCGAACGAAGCAGCGGCGTTTTCTTGTCGAGCGCTTCACCGGTCCAGCTGAGGAACGCCGTCGGGATGACCAGCGTGACGGCGCCCCCGCTCTTCAGCAGCCATGGAGGGCTCGTCGGGTCCCACGCCGTGTAGCCGCGCGCCTCGAAGGTGGAACGGAGACCGCCGGACGGGAAACTGGACGCGTCGGGCTCGCCCTTGATCAGCTCCTTCCCCGAGAACTCGGCGACGGCGCGTCCATCGTCCGTCGGATTCAGGAACGAATCGTGTTTCTCGGCCGTGATCCCGGTGAGCGGCTGGAACCAGTGGGTGTAGTGCGTGGCGCCATGCTCGACGGCCCACTCCTTGACTGCCTTCGCCACCGCGTCGGCTACTGACGCGTCGAGCGGCTCTCCCTGCGCAATCGTCCTGCGGAGCGCCTGGTAGGCCGCCTTCGGAAGGCGCTTCTGCTGCTCCGTGTCACCAAACACCAAACTGCCAAATACGTCGCTGGCCATGCTGATCCCCTCTCGATTGGTCACAGATTGTTCCGCCGCCGTCGATCGCGATCGGCTCACCCGGCGCTCCCCGTCGACTGCACGTAGGCTTCCTCGCCGTGCATCGACATGTCCATCCCTTCGTTCTCTTCGGTGCTCGAGCTGCGCAGCGGGAAGATCATCGCGACGATCTTGAGGAGCACGAAGCTCATGATCCCGCTGTAGACAATGGCCGCGAGGATGGCAACGAACTGCGTCACGAGCTGGCCCGGATTGCCGAACAGCAGGCCGTCCGCGACGCCGTTCAGGCTCTTCTGCGCGAAGACGCCGGTCAGCAGCGCGCCGACCGTACCGCCGACGCCGTGCGCGGCCACGACGTCGAGCGAGTCGTCGAGTCTTGTCCTGGCGCGATAGAGCAGGCCGAAGTAGCTGGGCACCGCGGCGATGCCGCCAAGGAGGATGGCGCTCATGGGGCTGATGAATCCGGCCGCCGGGGTCACCGCCACGAGCCCCACGACAATCGCGGTCGCCGCGCCGACGGCGGTCGGTTTGCCCTGCCGCATGGCATCGAGCAGCGTCCAGACCACCAGCGTCCCCGCGGGCGCGAGCATCGTCGTCGTGAACGCGAGCGCCGCGGAGCCGTTGGCCGCCAGCGCGCTCCCGGCGTTGAATCCGAACCAGCCAAACCACAGGACGCCAGCGCCGAGGAGGGTGAACGGCACGTTGTGCGGGAGGAGAGCCGCCGATTTGAAGTCGCGCCGCGGTCCGACCGCGACGGCGGCGACGAATGCCGCGACGCCCGCGTTGACATGAACGACCGTCCCGCCGGCGAAATCGAGCGCGCCCATCTTGGCGAGCCAGCCGCCGCCCCAGACCCAGTGAGCAATCGGGGAGTACACGACGATGGACCAGAGGCTGATAAAGAGCACGTAAGCTGAAAACCGCATCCGTTCGACGATGGCACCGGAGATGAGCGCGGCGGTGATGATCGCGAACGTTCCCTGGTAGCACATGAAGAGGACGTGGGGAATCGTGCCTGGAGGATTCGGCTCCAGCCCCACGCCGCGCAGGAAGATCCAGGCCATGCCCCCCAGGTAGTCGCTGCCCGGCGCGAAGGCGAGCGAGTACCCGGCGACCGCCCACAGGACGCCGATGAATCCGAGCGAGATATAGCTCATCATCATCGTATTCAACGAGTTCTTCGATCGAACGAGCCCACCGTAGAAAAACGCCAGCATCGGCGTCATCGACAACACGAGCGCGGTGGCAACCAGCATCCAGGCCGTATCTGCTGCATTCATCCCATCACCCCTGACTTCAGTCGCGGCGCCGACGAGAATCCCGGCTGCGCGTTCTCTGGTTTCTGATCACCGCTGGCGCGACGCGCGCGAACCCTGGCCGGACCAATCGCCGGCAAGGCAACGGTGAGATGGAAGAAATGGCCCGACGATCACATCCGGAGAATCTTCACGCGGCGGCGTCGGCTGGTTCGTCTACGTCCGGCGGTGCGCCGGTCACCGCCGGCGCGGTCGATCGAAGGGGCGGCGTGCGGTTCCAGCGCCCCGACGTTCCACTGCCGGCGTGCGGGAATCTGCCTGCTCACCGGGAGCACCGCCGAATTCGCGGTCCTGCCGGGCGCGACCGGCATGTCCGGCCGCAGCTTGAAGGGGAGCGCGATGCATTGACCGCGCCCGTGACGGGGGCCCGGGAACGCAGCCGTGGCGTGTGACGCGACGAACGGCGACAACACGAGGAACACAAGCCAGGCGGCGCTGGTCTTTGCGGACATCGAGTTCATGGGTGTCGGACAGCTGACAGAAGTGCAAGATGAGTGCTAGGGCCGCTGCATGCCGGCACGGGGAGGTCGCGCGAGTTCGGCCGTAATCGGGCGGTTTTCGAGGGAAGGCGTTCGTCCGCTGATTTCGGGTCTCAGACAATCATGTAGGTGCGGTGCGTTCTGACCGCCATGATTGTAGGTTTTGCTGGGCGGCTGGCCGTCAACGTGGGCTGAAGCGACTGGGGGTCAGCTTTTCACCGCGTCCTCGTCGTGGGCGGGGAGGTTCAGCCTCCGTACAGGACTGTCTGTATCCGATTCACACCGACAGAAATGTCGGCTTCGAGCGCGAGCGGCTGATTAGGGCTCAGGCCAGAACGTTGAGGCCGTCACCGGCCGCACCGTGTCACGCGGCGGTGGGAGAGCTGCTCGCCCGCTTCTCGGAGGCTTCGGCAAAGGCGAGCGCCCGCTGCCATTCCGACGTCGAAGGCGTCCATCTCGCGTGGCAGATCTCGCAGTAGAACCTGACCTGCGGATCGCGGAGCTCCACCAGCGTACGCGCCTGGGGAGGAAGGTGACCGTTTGGACAGCGCGCGGCGAAATTATGGCGGAATGGTGTGGGCGGCATGTGTGGGTCCGCCTCACCCAAAGGCACGCGGCGTGCCACTGCTGTCGCCTCGCGCGCCGCGGCGCGATTGTGACGCCGGTGGCTGCTCGCTCGCGGTCGTGTCGGGTCTCTGCACGGCAACACACAGCGGATGCCACGCCAAGAGCGAGTGCCGTGACGTGTTTCGACGACGGCAGGCCGACGCCGTGTCAATTTCTGTTCAAATGGCGAAAAGATTTGTCACTCTCAGAACGTGCTTCGGTGCTCGCGGTTCTCGAGTGTCTGAAGCTGGCTAGGTGCTGTGGTGCTCCGATGCCAGCGCGCCCACTCGCGCCGCCGCACCAAACGCACCGCAGCACCGACGTGCCTCACCACCCGAGAACCCCAGCACCCGCGACGCTTGACGCTGGAACCCACCACCTCGGAACCGGAACACCTGAGAACCCGAGCGTCTCAGAACCCGAGCACCTCAGAACCCGAGCACCTCAGAAGCTATAGGCAAGTTCAAGTTTGATCAGCCGTCCGCGCTGCAGTCCGCTCGGCTGCTTGTAGGTCGGCCCGAGCTGACTGATCCACGCGGTGATCGTGGACTGATTCGTGGCGTTGAAGATCTCCAGTCGCGGCGCCAGCGTCTGTCCCCTTCCGATGTTCAGTTCCTTCCTGATGTTGAGATCGAGCGTTGCGACGTTCGGAAGGCGGACGTCGCCGACCGGCGCGACGAGAACCGTCTGATTGCCCTGGGCGAGCGTGACGGTCTGGTTCGTCACGAGGACGGTTGTCGTTTCAGGCGGGCCTGCCTGGTATTGCCAGGTGCCGCTCACGAAGACCTGGTAGGGGAGCTCGTACACGCCTGACATCCGGTACGACCACGGGCGATTGCCGTCCGTGATGACGTCGGAATCGAATGCCGACGTGATGTTCGGGTCGTTGCGATTGCCGCCCCTCGTGGCCGCCGTGACCCGTCCGAACGTCGCGCCGCCCTGCAGCGCCCAGCGGTTGTTCATCCTCCTGCGAAGGGTGATGTCCCCGCCGTTGTAGTCGGTGTCCATTTCCGGCGAGTTGTAATTCAGGTTCGCGCTCGCCGTCGTGCCCCGGTTCCAGACCTGCACGGTTTGACCGCTCGTCACCTCCTTGACGGTGATCGGCCCGATCCACGTCGAAGGGGGCGCCGAGGTGTTCTTCGTGGCGATGTTCCGCCGCGTCTCGCGATGGACGAAACCGCCCGAGACCACGACCTCCCCGGGCAGCTGATGCTGGAGTTCAACGGTGTACTCGTTCGACACGGGACGCTTCACATCGTCCGGATAGTACGCGCCGACGCCGGGGAACACGTAGCCGGGGCTCGGTCCAAGCTCGCTCGCCTGGACGATGAGGTCGCCGTTGCGGTCGCATCCGACGACGCCCGCGTCGTTGCAGCGGCTCTGGGGAAGCCACTGCCGCGTGTCGCTGACGGTGGTGACGGGGTTGAGCCGTTCGACGAAGCTGATGCTGATCGGCTGATTGTACCGATTGGCGGCAAACTTGATGGCGGTGCGGCCGTCGCCGAACAGGTCGTACACGGCGTTGAAACGGGGCGCGACGTCTCTGAACGACGGCGCATGGACTTCCGGGAAGCATGCGCCGGGGAAAAATTGCGTGTCGGGCCGGCACGAGTCAGGTTCCCAGCTGTCGCTCGCGTCGAACCGCACGCCCAAATTGAGCACGAGCTTCCGGAATGGCGTCCACTTGTCCTGCAGATACGCCGCCTGCGAGCGCTCCCACAGCTCGTAGAGAATGGGGATGTCCGAGCCTTCGGGGTCGCCCACCTTCGTGACCGAGACGAGGTAGGTGTTGGCCGAGGTGGGCACGGCGTTGGCAAAATTCCCGCGCATGCCGGACGTCGACCAGATCTTCACGGGTCTGCCGGTCCGCATGAATTCGTAGCCGAATCGCAGATCGTGCGCGCCGGCGTACCAGCTGTTCGCGAGGCGGATCTGATCCTTGACCGTATCGAGCGAGTTGTAGGTGGGCAGCGCGATGGCGCTGATCTGCGTCGTCGTATCCATCACGGCCACGTCGCCCGGACTCACTTCCGGTCTGGGACCCAGCGGATCGGCCGACCGCAGCCGGCTGTACGCGACGTCCACCGCAATCTTCGAGCGCACCAGGACGTTGTATTTCACCTGGTTCACGACAGGGTACTTCTCGTTGTACTGCCTGGCGCGGCTGTCGGCGAACGTGCCGCCGCCACGGTGTCCGATCAATTTGTACTGGTAGTTGTTGAAGTACGAGAGCTGCGCGTTCTTCGACGCCTGCCACGAGATCTTCGCCGACGTCGTCCACATCCGGTTGTCGTCGAGGACCTGCGATCCGTCCGGGTCGTAGCTGCCCAGGATGTACCGGTCGAGCCGCTGGTCGTGCCACGTGCCCGCGAACCAGAGATGGTCGCGCACGATCGGGCCGGTGATCCACGCGCCGGCGTCGGTCATGAGGCGGATGTCCGCATTCGGCTCGATGTCCGGGTTGGCCGCAAGAACCCGCGGAGGGACGCCGGCCAGCAGCTGCGCGCGGAGTTCGGGCGAGTAGTTGCTCGAATTCGCGAGCGCGGGCGTGGTGCCGTTGAACATCGCGCCGCCGTGAAACCGGTTCGTTCCGGTGCGCGTGACCATGTTGTAGGTCAGTCCGCCGACCGAGTTCTCCGCCGACCCCGCGCCGACCTGGAACGTCGTCTCCTCGAAGGCGTACGGGTCCAGATAGATGACCGCGGTCGTGCCGTTGCCGGTAGGCGTCGACACATCGAGGCCGTCGATCATGAACTTGTTCTCGCTGGTGGTGCCGCGGACGGTGGTGGTCGACTGCAGGAAGGCCTCGGATCCGCCGACGTCGACCTTGTTGATCACGACGCCGGGCACCACTTTCACGATTGACCAGACGTCTGTCCGGTTGGGCAGCGCGTCGAGCTCCTGGCGCGTCAGGACGGTCTGCTTGACGGACGTCGTGGTGTCGAGAAGCGGCGAACCTCCGCTCACGATGATGCTTTCCTCGAGATTGCCGATCGCAAGCTTCAGGTCGGCCCGCGCGGTCACGTCCGCGTTGACGATGATGTTGGACTGCTCCACGGTCCTGAAACCCTGCATCTGGGCGCGGACCGTGTAGGTTCCGGGCACGAGCCGCTGGAACTGATAGGCGCCGCGCGCGTCGGTGACCGCTTCCTGGTTGCCGCCGACGGTTCCCTGAGCGTTGGACAGCGTGACGTTGGCGCCGGGAAGGAGGGCGCCGGTTTCATCCATCACCGTCCCGGCGATGCCGCCGACTCCCTGCGCGAGCGCGGGGAAGGACACGCCGGCGGTGATGAACAAGGAGACCATGACACTCCGCACGAAACTCCTGAGCCGCATTACACGCCTCCTTACCGGAAGAGAGCGAGACTGGCGCAGAGTATGCCGCGCCCCAATCGCAGCCGCCCGTGCGGTGCTCGCGCGGAACCCGGATTGCCGCAAGGCCCGCAGAGCATAGCACCGTTTTTCGGCGATCCACGCCGGGATCCATGCTGAAAGTAGATGCAGGAGTAGGCGGAAGTAATCGCCCGCTCGACGCGCGGCGATCAGGGCTTCTGATTGCCGCCGGCCGGCCGCGCGTCCCACCGGAAACCGCAGTTCTCGCAGCGGTAGGCGTGGACGTGCCCCTGGTCGTCACGCAGTGGGATGCCGGTGCGCGTATGGCACCTGGGACACATGGACTGACGCCGATCGACGGATGCTCTCGATCCCGGTTTGGAGGAAGCCATGTGTCCGAGGGGTCGCTGAAGACACACCGACTATAAATGCGGCGCCCCGGACGCGCGCGGCGAAGTCGTATCGCCGGCTCAAACATGGTGAAATTGCGGGATGGTTCGGGAAGCGGACGAGCGACGCGCGAATCGATTTGCTCAGCGCTGCAACGACGCACGCCTCATTGCCGGCTGCTGACTGCTACGTGCTGATTTGAAATCGCAAATGGGAAATCGGAAATCGCAACCTCGAGAATCGCAGGGCGAAGTGCGCGACCCGGCGTTCGCACATCTCAAGTCGCGGATCGTAAGCGGAATCAAAAAAGCCGCGGGAGCGAGCAAGCCACGTGCGGTTCCCGATCGCACGCGAGACGACGACGGGAGCAAGTGCCCGGGGGGGATCGAACCGGCGGTCCGCGCATCAACAGTTAGCAAGATCACTTTTCTCAATCGTCAAGAACTCGAATGATCCGCGGCGAGCCCGCGGTGTTCGAGGAAGAGCAGTACGCGCAGAGGTCGCGTTACGAGGATCACTCGCTGATCCGATTTCGGGACTCACCTAGAGGCTCAACCAACTCAGCGCCATCGAGCAGGTGTTGGAACACGAGATTGCGGTCTGTAAGCACCTCGCCCAGCACGCGTCGTTGTTGATACTGCAATGGCGATTGCAATCCAACATGTCCCTGCCGCACCGGCTTTGGCAGGATTGAACCATGGCAGCCGGCATCACCCCGAAGGTTACGGCCGTAGCCGCCTTCGCGCGATACGTCATGTTCGAACGGTAGAGAGAGGCCTCTGCGGCAAACCCCGGGATGCTCATGTTGTGGCTCCTTGCGGCGTTCATCGGTCCTGGCATCGAGGCGACATCGACCGTGACGGCGCGGTCAAACGTGCGAGACGAGATGTCGCGACTATATTGGAACCAGTACCGGGATTCTCTAGATAAACCGTAAAGCGCGACTGCCCTGGCCCTGGCGAACCCTGGCCGGGACGGCTCGCGGAGATGGCGTCCGGTGACGAGCCGGCGAAGCCGTGATAGTTGATGCTCGCTCAGCCCGGACGCGGTAGGAGGGGATTGACCCGTTCGCGCAAACCATCCGCGTGATGACGAGGTATCGACCCTCGGGACACAGACGCAGGCCGGGCCGTTTCGCTCTCGTGAAGAGAGCAGCGGCTGGCCGCAGTGCGGACAGTTCAGCGGATCGGTTCGTTCGGCATCTGAGTTGGCTCTAATTTGATTCCATGCAGAATGCGGGATTGAACCGCGAAGCGTGTTCATCACGAGCGAAGAGGATCTCGCCGAGGCTGCCCGCAAGCTCCAGGCGATGACACGGACAATTGCGGGGACAGTCGAAGAAAAACCGCCGGTCGCGATGAATCGGGCGTTTGGCCGGAAGTCGCGAAGCGTCAGCGCGTCAGGTAGAAGTGACCGGGGCGGGGATCGAACCCGCGGCCCGCGCATTAAAAGTGCGCTGCTCTACCACTGAGCTACCCAGTCATGCCGAGGGACGCTTATCTTACTACGGTGAACGGCGCGGCCACGCTCGTCCGCTCCCACGACATCGTGACCTCGCCGCCGCCTGCGGCAGCCGGAACGACGGCGAACGTCAGCTGCTCGACGGGACTGTCGAGACCGCGCTTCATGAGTTCAACGCGGCCGAGATCGCGGCTCGGATAGTAGCGCGTATGGAACCCGCTCTCGTCCTTGCTGACGATCAGGGTCCAGCGCGCCGGCGTCGGCAGGATCCAGATCGTGTGCGGCCCCGGCGGAACGCGGAGGCCGCCGAGCAGCAGCTCCTTCGAGCTTTCGAGCGTGGTCGCTTCGTCGGCGCCCGGGCACCAGACGCGGTCGTATGGCACGAGCCCGCCGAAGATTACACGGCCGCGCATCGATGGACGCCCGTACACGATCGTCACGCGCGCACCGTCGACGGTGCCGGTGACGCTCTCGTGCGGGCTGACCCGGCGGCCCTGCGCGGCGAAGGGGGCAGGACGGACCTCGGCGCCGAGGCGGGGACGACCGGACACGAACGCGACGATCGTGACGCACGCGATCACGGCGAGCGCGGCTGCAGCGTTCTTCATAAGATCCTCTTTCCTACAGCGGACAGCGCGAGCTCGGTTCCGAGCTGTGCGGTCATGTTCTTGACGTCGAGCGTCGGGTTCACCTCGACGAGGTCGAGCGAGAACAGCCGTCCCGAGTCGGCCACGATCTCCATCGCGAGGTGCGCCTCGCGGTAGTCGAGCCCGCCCTTGACCGGCGTCCCGACGCCGGGCGCAATGGCGGGATCGCAGACGTCGACGTCGAACGAGACGTGAATCCCCGCGGTGCCCGTCCCGGCGAGCGCCACCGCCTGCTCCGCGATCGAGCCCATGCCCTCGCGGTCGATGTCCTTCATCGTGAAGACGTGGACGCGGGATCCGCGCACGAGCTCCTTCTCCCGCTCGTCCAGGTTTCTCACGCCGATCAGGACCGTGTGCGCGGGATCGACCTTCGGCCTGAATCCGCCGATGCGCGCGAGCTCCGCCGGATCGGATCCGAGCAGCGCCGCGAGCGGCATGCCGTGCACGTTGCCGCTCGGAGAGCTCGACGGCGTATTCATGTCGCCGTGTGCGTCAATCCAGAGCAGGCCGAGCGGCAGCTTGTACCGGTCGCGCGCCCAGGCTGAAGCGGCCGCCACCGATCCGGCCGCGAGACTGTGGTCGCCTCCGAGGACCAGCGGCATTGCTCCGGCACGAAAGGACGCAAGAGAGTTCGTGTACAGCGCGTCGCAGACGCGCGCGATTTCGGCGGCGTACCGCTTGTGCTCGTGGCGAGGCTGCTTCGTTTCCGGAAGGGGAGCCGCGAGGTTGCCTTTGTCCGTCACGCGGTACCCGAGCGCGCGCAGCCGTTCGCCGAGGCCGGCAATCCGGAACGCAGAGGGTCCCATGTCGACGCCACGCCGGCCGCCGCCGAGATCGAGGGGGACGCCAATCAGGTGAATCGCGCGCATCGACAACCGGGCCGCCGCGGTCACATTCTTTCTCCTGGGAGGCGGGGGAGCGATTCGGCAATCCGCGCCGCCGTCGCGCGGCCGTCCGCAATGCAGTCGGGGATTCCGACGCCCCGAAAGCCGCTGCCGGTGAGATACAGGCCGGGACTCAGCGCCAGCTCGCGATCGATTGCGGCCATCCGATCGAGGTGACCGACCTCGTGCTGCGCGTTCGCGCGCTCCCACCGGTACACGCGCATCAGCAGCGGCGTGCCCTGGATGCCGAGCAGCGGCTGCAGCGCGCTCATCGCGAGCTGGACCAGTTCGGCGTCGGACCGCTGCAGGGCATCGGGATCCCTCGCTCCGCCGACGAACGCGCGAAGCAGCACGTGGTGTTCGGGCGCGCGGTGCGGCCACTTCGACGAGAGCCATGAGGCCGCCAGAATTCCGGTCGCCTCGACCCGCGGCACGACGAAGCCGGAGCCCTGGAGCGGGTGCCGGACGGCGTCGCGCGAGAACGCGAGCGCAATGGTCGCTGCGGAAGCGTAGGGAATCTCGCAACACCACTGCGACAGACGTTGGCTCGTCTCGCGCACGAGTGCCGACGTCACGTAAGCGGGCGTCGCGAGCACGACCGCCGCAGCTGCGATGCTCTCGCCGTTCCTCATGTCGATCCGATAATCGGTGCCTTCGCGCCGAACGTGCGACACGGCCGTCTTCAATCGGATCGAGCCCGCGGGAAGCGCCGCCTGCAGCGCATCCACCAGCTCGCTCAGCCCGCCGGGCAGCGACCTGAAGGCGCCCTCCGGCGCCGGCCTCGAACGCTGCCGGCGGAACGCGCGGATCAGGCTGCCATGCTGTGCCTCGGCGTCGACGAGGCGGGGGAACAACGCTCGGACCGAAAGCCGATCGACGTCGCCGGCGTGGATGCCCGCGAGGAGCGGTTCGGCCAGGTAAGTCGTCGCCTCGTGGCCGAAGCGGCGCGTCATGAACGCGCCAATCGACTCGTCGCCCTCGTCCCGACGCGGCGGGACGAACAGCTCCGCGCCCATGCGCAGCTTGCCGCGCCAGGAGAAGAGGGTCGTCTTCGCAAAGGGACCGAATGCCGTGGGGATTCCGAGCACGGAGGCGGCGGGCAGCGCATGCAGCCGTCCAGCGCGCTGGATGAACGCCATCCGCGGGGGCAGCGTCGCCACCAGGCGCGGACCGAGTCCCAGCTCCTCGCACAGCCTGATTCCTTCCGGCTTCTGGACGAGCAGGGAGTCGGGGCCGCCGTCGATGGTGTACCCGTCGACGCGCTCGCTGAACACGACGCCGCCGACGCGCGAGCCCTGTTCGAGCAGGAGAAAGGGCACGCCGCGGCGATGGAGCTCGAAGGCGGCCGCGAGCCCCGCCATCCCGCCGCCCACGATGACGACCTGACGCGCCGGGGTCACCCGGCGATCATAGCTTGTCGCGAACGAGCCGTTCGAGGGCGGCGATGAAGGTGGGCGAGGTGTTGAGGGACTCCGTCCGCCGGACCACCGCCCCGCACGCTGCGGCGGCTGCGGCCGCCTGCACGTCGATGTCGAACAGGATCTCGGTGTGATCGCACACGAAGCCGATGGGCACCGCGAGAAAGCGGCGCGCGCCGCGCGCCGCCCGGTGGCGGATCAGGTCGCCGAGATCGAGACCAATCCATGGCTCGGGCGTCCGGCCCGCGCTCTGGTACGCGCGGCGATACCGCCGCAGTCCTACGCGCGCCGCGACCCCGCGCGCAGTCCGCGCGACCTCGGTCGCGTAGCGATCGCCCGCCTTTATCACTTGCGCGGGAAGGCTGTGCGCGGTGAAGACGACTTCCTCGTCCGGTTCGGGCGCCGCGTCTCTCACGCGCTCGGCAAAGGCGTCGAGCAGCAGCGGGTGATCGTAGAAGGAATGAATCGGCTCTATGCAAAGGCCGGACGGCAGCACCGCGGCCGCCGCGTCGAAATATTTCGTGATGCTCAGCGTCGAGAACTGCGGAGCGAGCGGCAGACCGATGACGCGTGACACGCCGGCCCCGGCGAGCTTCTCGAGCCCCTCCTTCAGGAAGGGCCGCCAGTTGCGCATCCCGACCTCGACCGGGACCGCGCCGCCGAGGCGCTCCCGCAGCGCGTCGCGTTGCGCGAACGTCCAGTCGGTCAACGGCGACTTCCCGCCGATTGCCTCGTAGTTGTGGCGCATCTCGGCGACGAGCTCCGCAGACGGTTCCCGGCCCCCGCGCACGAGGCGCAGGTACTCGGCCATCTGATCGAGCGACTCCGGGGTCCCGTGCGCCATCAGCAGGACGCCGGTCATGCCGCGCTGTGCTGGTGAACGTAGCTCGCGAGCGCCTGGACGTGCTCCAGCGGCGTCGGCGGAAGAATGCCGTGACCAAGGTTGAAGATGTGCCCCGGTCGGCCGGCCGCGCGCGCGAGCACATCGTCGGCCGCCTGGAAGACACGGTGCAGCGGACCGAGCAGCAGCGTCGGATCGAGGTTCCCCTGGATGCCGCGATCGAAGCCGATGCGAGCCCACGCTTCATCGAGTGGCGTCCGCCAATCGGCGCCGATGACGGCGCCGCCCGCATCGCGCAGATTGCCGAGGATGTCGCCCGTTCCGACGCCGAAGTGAATGGTCGGCACGTCGTAGCCCGCCAGGCCGTCGAAAATCCGGCGCGCGTGCGGGAAGACGAACTCGCGATAGTCCCTCGCGTTGAGGGCGCCGACCCAGGAATCGAACACCTGGACCGCGTCGACACCCGCTTCGACCTGCGCCACCAGGTACTCGGTGACGACGTCCGCAAGCCGTTCGCAGAGACGATGCCACGCTTCCGGGTTTGCGTACATCAGCGCCTTGGTGCGCGCGAAGTTCGCCGAGTGTCCGCCTTCGATGGCGTACGACGCCAGCGTGAACGGCGCTCCGGCGAAACCGATGAGGGGGACCCGGCCAGCGAGCTCGCGTTTCACCTGCCGGATTGCCTGCAGCACGTGAGCGAGCGCTTCACGGCTGTCAAATGTCTTCAGTCGGGCGATATCGTCTTCCGAATGGATGGGGTTTTCGATTGCCGGGCCTTCGCCTCGCACGAAGTCGAAATGGATGCCCATCGGCTCGAGCGGCAGCAGCAGGTCGGAGAAGAGGATTGCGGCGTCGACCTCGATCCGTCGAACGGGTTGAAGCGTCACTTCCGTCGCGAGATCGGGAGTCCGACACAGCTCCAGCAGCGAGTATTTCTCCCGCAGCGCGCGGTACTCGCTCATGTACCTGCCGGCCTGGCGCATGAACCACACTGGCGTCCGATCGACCGGCTCGCGGCGGCAGGCTTTGAGGAAGCGGGAACCGGATCGGTTCAGTGGGCCACCTTGAGGAGAGTGCGCGCGAGGCCGACCAGGTCTTCGAGCCACATCGGCTTGAACTTGAGCTCCGCGCCGAGGCGGCGAAGCTCTGACGAAATGGCGTCGTCCAGGAAGTAATCGCCGGTCACGATGGCGACAGGGATATCCCGTTGTTCCTCGCGAGCCCGGAGGCGGCGCAGGAAGCCGAGCCCGTCCATCAGCGGCATACGGAGATCCAGGATGATGGCGTCGGGACGATACTGGGCCGCCTCGCGGAGCCCCGTCTCGGCGCTCATCGCCGTCCGAACCGCGAATCCCTCGAGTTCGAGCATCCGCGCGAACGTTTGGGTAACCGCTTCGTCGTCGTCTACGATTAGGATGGACGCGGCGTCCGCGCGCGATTCAACAGCAACCATGCGACTTCGGCACTCACTTGGGAACTCTAATTGTAACCGAGGCGTGTGTTTTCAAGCCCGTGGAGCTTGTGTGCTCCATGTTACACTTGCTGGTTTAATTTGCGTGTGTATCCAATCATTTGGAGGCGCTAGGTGAGCCCCATCCTGGTGCGACCTGTTCGCGAGCAGCTCGAGCACGATCGAATCATCCGGCTGCTTCAAGCGAAGAATCGACGTAAGTTCGAAGCCGGGATCAACCCGGGCGCCGAACAGAACGTGGCGGTGGGCAACGGGCCCGGAGCGCTGTACCCCGACGTCGTGCTGGCGTCCCAGGATCGCGGCCGGAAAGTGCAGGCCGTCGTCGAAGTCGAAACCGGCGAGTCGGTCAACCATCTCGAGGCGCTGGCGCAGTGGGTCCACCTGTCGAGGCTGCGGCCCGCCTTCCACTTGTACGTGCCATCGACGATGGTGGACGTCGCCAGGCGCCTGTGCGACGACAACAATATAACGGTCAACGAAATCTGGAGCTACCACGGGATTGGCGACGACGTCCGGTTCACGCTGGTGCATCGGGTGCGCGAAGCGCCTCCATCGCCGGCCCGGCGTGCGGCGTCCGCGCCGCCGGCGCAGGCGCGGCGCAAGCCGAGGGTCGCCGCCGCCGTCAGGTCCCCGCGGGCTCAGAAGTCCAAGGCGGGGCAGGCCGCGAGGAAGCCGGCGCGTTCGCAGAAACGCAAGTAGCACGTGCCATTTCTCAGGTTTTCTCGCGACAAGCGCGGCTACGAACACATCTATCTGATTCACACGGCCACGCGGCGGGGCAAGCCGGCCCGCTCGCGCATCCTCTACTGGTATCGGACCCCGCCCGGCGTTCGCGTAGGCCGCCAGCCGTTCGACGCCGGCGTTCGGCAGATGCTCGAGGCCCAGTACCCCGACATCACCTTCGACTGGGAAACGCTCGCCAACACTCCGGTGCCGCCACCGCGCGAAGGCGAACAGTGGCGTGAACGGCGGCAGGCAGAGCGGGCCGCCAAACAATCGAAGCGGGACGCGGAGCACGATGAACCTGGATCGCCCGACGAGCTGGCGGAGAAGAAGGCGATTCAGGCGGAAACCATCGCGCCGCCAGACAGCGTGCTGCCGTCAGAGGAGCAGGCGTCGCCCGAACCGGGCGCAGTCGACGCGTCGACACAGGCGTTGGGCGAGGCCCAGGCGCACAAGCGGCGCCGCCGCGGCCGGCGACGGCGGCACCGGGACGAGAACCAGCCGGATAGTTCCGCGGACCTGCCAACCGAAAGCTTGAACGGGGGGGCGGAAATGCCGGGGCCGGCCTCTGAAGGTGAGGAGTAACGCGCTCGAGCCGTGGCATAATCCAGTTGTCATGCCTCTGAAAAAGAACGGGTTTTGGACTGCCGTCGGCTCGCTGGCCGTTGTTGCCGGCCTGGCCGCGCAGACGCCCACCCCCGCCCCCTCCGCGCCGGGCCAGCAGCCGACCTTCAGGGTCCAGATCGACGCGGTCACGATGGACGTCGTCGTGAAGGACGAACAGGGCCGGTTCATTCCAGATCTGAGGAAGGACGATTTCGAGATCTACGAAGATGGCGTGAGGCAGGAGATTGCCACCATGACGATGAGCCATGGCGGGCGTGTCTCGAACCTGCTCGAAGCGCCGCCTCCGCCGCCTCCCGAAGGGATCATCCTGCCCCCGGTCCGCCGCGTGACCGACACCTCCGGACGGATCTTCCTGCTGTTCGTCGACGACCTCCACATGCAGTTCCAGAACACCGCGCGCGTGCGCGATCTGTTCAAGAGGGTCGGCAAGTACCTCATTCACGAAGGCGATCTCTTCGGCGTCGTGTCGAGCGGTCATTCGTCGATTGCCATCGACATGACGTACGACCGGAAGCGGCTCGACGACGCCATCTCGAAGATTGCCGGCAGCGGCCTGAAGCCGAGCGAGATCATCAACAACGGCGACGGATCGCAGGGTCCGCAGGAACTGAAGTACAACGCGCACGTCGCGTTCTCGACGATGCTCGAGGCGCTGAACAACCTGGAGAAGGTCACCAACCGCCGCAAGGCGCTCATCTGGGTCAGCGAGGGCTACGACTTCAACCCGTTCCAGGATTCGCGGCTGGGACTGCGGGACGCGAGCTCGCCGTACATGCAGAACGAGATGAACGTGCAGGATCACGCGCAGAGCGATGGCTCCGACGGCTCGTCGTCCAGTGCGCGGACGAACGACCCCAACAACCCGCAGAAGCAGTCCGAGACGTTCAGCGACGCGGAGCTCGCGTTCGAGCTCGGAGAGATCACTCGCGCGGCCAACCGGGCGAACACGACGATCTACACGATCGACCCGCGCGGCCTCGTCGCCGGCACGGACATCGACGAGCAGGTCGATCCGACCGAGTGGAATGCCTACCTGCGGAAGTCGCAGGACAGCATGCGCGTGCTCGCCGAGGAGACCGGCGGGATTGCAGTCGTCAACATGAACAACTTCGACAAGGCGCTGCAGCAGATCGATGCAGCGAGCAGTGACTACTACGTGCTCGGCTACTACTCGAGCAACCCCGATCCGTTGAAGCGCCGCAGGCAGGTCGACGTGAAGGTCGTGCGCCGCGATGCGCAGGTCTTCTCGCGCAAGGAGTACGTGCTGAAGCCTGTCAGGCCCGCCGCCTCTCAGACGCCGGCGAAACCGTAGCCTTCTTCATCTTCGCGCTTCCGCGCTCGGGGAGAGAGCGGCCGTTTGCGGCCGCTCTCATCCGCTCGGCCGCCTCCGCCAGGTACGTCTCGTCGACATCCGATCCGAGAAAGCTCAATCCAAGCCGCGCGCACGCGACCGCCGTGCTCCCGAGCCCGGCGAACGGATCCATCACGACGGCAATCCGTGACAGACCGTGCAGGCGGAGGCACAGTTCCGGAAGGCGGACGGGAAAAGTCGCGGGGTGCGGGCGATCGCGATCGCGGCGCTGAATCGTTTCGTAGGGGATGAACCACGTATTGCCGCGGCAGCGGACGCCGTCGGCGGCCGCGCGCCAGCGCGCGATGTTCGACTGATCCTGATAGGGGACGCCGAGCGCCAGGCGGTCGAGCGGCGTGTCGCCGTTCGGGGTCAGGTGAAAGATGAACTCGTGGCAGTCGTTCAAGTAGCGATCGCTGTTGATTGGCTTGTAGTGTCCGACCGCGAGGTCGCGTGACAGCGCGGCGGCGGCGCCCGCGGCGCCTTTCTCGATTGCAATCGACTTGATCCAGTGAATGACGTTCTGAAGCCGCAGGTGGCGGCGCGCGGCCTGGGCGACGTCCAGTGCGGTCCACGGATCGGACGGGCGCGTGCCGACGTTCAGGAACATCGAACCGCGCGGCGTCAAGACGCGCGAGGCCGCCGCCACCCATTCCGACGTCCACGCCAGGTAGTCGTCCTGCGTCAGCGTGTCCTGGTAGGTGGAGTAGCGGATTCCCAGGTTGTAGGGCGGGGAGGTGACGATGACGTCGACGCTGCCGCGAGGGATCTCCTCGAACAGCTCCAGGCAATCACCGAGATAGAAGCGCCCGCTCGAATTGTCGCGGCCCGGGACGGTCCTGAACGGTTTGCTCAGAATTGCCATGCAGCACTCTTTTCGGCTGCATGGGGCCCGTACGATATAGCCCGGGCTACCACATCAGCTGTGGTGTGTCACAGGCGGTCGGCGCTGCCCGCCGCACCCGTGGCAGGTCGGGCTCAGGACGCGCGAGTGAACGAGGCGCGCGCGGAGACGCTGGAGCGCTCGCTGGCGATGGTGTGGTTGCGCCGGTGGCCGTGGCTCGCGCAGCTCTTCCCCTTTTCTTCGACGTACGCGACTTCGCGGCCGGTCGCCACCTCGCGGTAACGCCCAACGACGCATCCGCACGCCAGCGTCGTGAAGCCGAGAAGCCGAACGAGACTCATGACAATCCTCCGGTCCACGCCTTACGTCAGCAATTACCGTACCTGTGATTGCGTGCGGCGCGAACGCCTCTTCGCTCGCATTATTATCGTTGCGGCAAGGAGCAGACCACGCAACGGCCGCAAAAAATTGTGACGACGAGTACGATCCCGATTCAGCTGTTTGGATATTTCACCGAGCGCGATAATGCGGAGCGTGGAATCGCGCGCGGCGCCAATCGAGGCGATGGTCCAGATCGGACCGAACACCTGGCTGCGTTTCGAAGATCCCGCGCGCGTGGTCGCGACGGACGCGCCATCCGGGGTGAGGAGCGTCCTCGCGGAGGTCGAGCGGCTGACGAGAGATGCCGGGCTGCACGCCGTCGGCTTCGTCGCCTACGAAGCGGGAGCCGCGTTCGGGCTCGCGGTGGCGGCTCCGCGCACCGGATTGCCTCTGGCCTGGTTTGCCCTGTTTGGAAAGAGCAGCGTGTCACCAATCGACTGCCCGCCGCCTGGCGAGGGGTGCAGCCTCGGTCCGATTGCCCCCAGCGTCGACAGGAACCGGTTCGGCAAGGTGTTCGACGGGATCAAGAACGACCTGGCGGCAGGGGAGACCTACCAGGTCAATTACACCTTCCGGATGAACGGCTCGTTCGAGGGCGATCCGCAATCTCTGTTTGCCGATCTCGTGGAGGTGCAGCGCGGAGGGCGTGCCGTCTACCTGTCGCTGGGCGACATTGCCATCTGCTCGGCATCGCCCGAGTTGTTCTTCGCCATCGACGGCCTGAAGATCGAGGCGCGGCCGATGAAAGGCACCGCCCGGCGGGGCCGCACCGTCGCCGAGGATCTCCTCATGCGGGACGAGCTCGCCGCGTCCGCGAAACAGCAGGCTGAAAACGTCATGATCGTCGACATGATGCGCAACGACCTCGGGAGGATTGCGCAGGTCGGCAGCGTCGACGTTCAGCAGTTGTTCAGCGTCGAACGGTACCCGAACGTGTGGCAGATGACATCCCTCGTGAGGGCGCGCACGACGGCTTGCCTCGAGGACATCTTCGCGGCCATTCACCCGTCAGCGTCGGTGACCGGCGCTCCGAAAGTGCGCACCATGGAGATCCTCGCGCGGCTCGAAGACGGGCCGCGGGGCGTTTACACCGGCGCGATTGGGCACGTTCCGCCGGACGGCAACGCCAGCTTCAACGTGGCAATCCGGACCGCCGTCGTCGATCGCGCCGCAGGTTCCGTCGAATTCGGCGTCGGCAGCGGCATCGTGTGGGACTCGGATGCTTCGGCCGAGTACGACGAGTGCCTGCTCAAGGCAGCCGTACTCGGCCGGCGTCCGGCGGCGTTCGAACTGCTCGAAACCCTCCGCTGGACTCCGGGCGAAGGGTTCTTTCTCCTGGAGAGACATCTCGAGCGGCTCGCGGCCTCCGCCGGATACTTCGATTTCGAGTACCGCGCCGGCGACGTCCGGGCGGCACTTGCCGACGCGGCAGAGATTGCGGGAGACGCCCCGAAGAGGATCCGCCTGCTCCTTGGCCGCGACGGTCGGGTTCGCGTCGAACAGATGCCCCTCGCCAGGAGTGCCGAGCCAGTCAACGTGATGCTCGCGCCAGGGCCCGTCGATCCGGATGACGTCTGGTTGTTTCACAAGACGACAAAGCGCGAGGTGTACGAGCGGGCGCGCCTCGACCGTCCGGACGCCGAGGAGGTCCTGCTCTGGAACCCTGACAGACAGCTCACGGAAGCGACGACGTCAAACCTGGTGGTGGCGCTGAGGAACGAACGGGTGACACCGCCTGTTCGGTGCGGCCTGCTTGCCGGCACATTCAGGGCCGAGCTGCTGGCGCGCGGTGAGGTCCGCGAAGGCATCATCACGGTGGACGATCTCCTCCAGCAGCACCCGGAGATGTGGCTGGTCAATTCGGTGCACGAATGGCGGGCGGCGGTCCTCATTTCGTGATACACGTGGCAGGACCGCAACACCGCCGGGGGAAGGCGCGGCAGTCCGGGCGCCGGAGCTGCCGCAATCGAAACAGTATGCGCAACGCTGCAATGTGTGGACTGGCGGCTGCCGGGCTCCTGGGCGCGGGGGTGTTGCTCGCGCAGCAGCCCCAGGGCGTGCCCGAACTGATGCGCGACACGCGCGTTCAGACCGCGCTCGCTGCCGCCAAAGACATCGAAACGCAGACGATCGAGAATCAGGTCCGTTTCTGCGAAGTGCCGGCGCCGCCATTCAAGGAGGCCGCCCGCGGAGAGGTGCTGCGCCGCGAGTTCGCCCAGCTCGGGCTCCAGAATGTCCGGGTCGATCAGGCGGGCAACGTGCTCGGCGACCTTCCAGGCGACGCGCCGCGGCCGCGGCTCGTCATGGCCGCCCACCTCGATACCGTGTTTCCCGACGACACCGACGTCAAAGTGACGCGGCGCGGCAACATCCTGAAGGGGCCCGGCATCGGCGACAACTGCCGCGGCCTCGCGGTTCTCATTGCAATCATCCGATCGATGAAGCAGGCGGATATCCGCACGCCCGGCACGGTCACCTTCGTCGCGAACGTCGGGGAAGAAGGCCTCGGGGATCTCCGCGGCATGAAGGCGCTCTTCGGCGCGACGCTGAAGGATCAGATCGATCGATTCGTCTCGATCGACAACGCCGGCATCAACGTGTCGGTCATCGGCGTCGGCAGCCATCGCTACCGGATGACGTTCAAGGGGCCAGGCGGGCACAGCTTCGCGCAGTTCGGCATCGCCAACCCCGCCAACGCGCTCGGTCGGGCCGTGGCCCGGATCGCGGATTTCAAAGTGCCGGCCGATCACCGTACGACGTTCAACGTCGGCCGCATCGGCGGCGGGACGTCGGTGAACGCCATCCCGTTCGAGGCGTGGATGGAAGTCGATCTACGCTCCTACGACCCGGCGCTGCTCGGCGCGCTCGACACGCAGCTGCATCAGGCCGTGGACGCCGCGGCTGCCGAGGAAAACGCCCGGTGGGGAACACCGGGCGTGGTCACGGTCGTGAAGGAGCTGGTCGGCGACCGGCCCGCGGGATCCGTGGCGATGGACTCGCCAATCGTGCAGACGGCGCGGGCGGTGGCGCGCGCGATTGGCGTCGATCTCGAGTTCGGCGAGGGATCGAGCGATGCCAACCTGCCAATGAGCCTCAAGATCCCCGGGATCACGATCGGGGGCGGAGGCGAATCGGAGAATTCCCACGCGCTCACCGAGAGCTTCGATGCGACCAACTCCTGGAAGGGCACGCAGAACGCTCTGCTGCTGACGATTGCGCTCGCGCGCTGACGCCCGCGGCGTTACCGGCCGGTGAGGTCGTGTTTCTTCAGCTCGCGGAAATGTGCGAGATCCACGGCGCGCTGACGCTGCGCGTACCGGCGCGCGATGCCGACGCGGACCATGAAGGCGGCGTGCACGACGCCGATGACGCTCCATTCCGCCTGGACGGCGCCGGCGAGAATCGCCGGCAGGAAGTTCAGCACGGCAGCCAGCCAGAAGATGAGGCTGAACAGCGGATCGATGGGCCCGCCCCGTCCATCGCGGCGCGGCGCCATGGCCGCGTGCTCCCATTGGGCCGCGGTACCCTCGGGCTCGGGCTCATGAAACACCTGCAGGTAGCGCCCGATCCGCTCGATCCCGGTGTGGAGCGCGAAGAGCGCCTCGAAGACTGCGGCGAGGAGCAGCAGCGGGAAAAGCGTGGCAAGGGGAATCGCCATGAGGGAGACGGTGGCCAGCACGACGGCGCTCCACATCCCCATGCCGACGATGAACAGCCAGATGCGGGCGGTGCCGCGCTGACGGATTGTCGCGCGGAGCGCCTTGTACTCGTCGAGCTCCCGGGATGTCATGTCGTGCACGCCTTCACCGCCGCCGGAAGCTGCCGATAACCATCAAGAATGGCATGACCGCCGCCGGATGCCGCCCATTCTGTCACAGCGACGTCGAACAGCCGGGCCAACCGCGGCAGATCGGCACGGATTGCCGCGGAAGGGGGCTTGCGCTCTATGAATTCCCTGCTAAAATCGCTGTGCACTTCAGCACACTTACAGCCTCGAGACAAAGAGACGACATAAAACTGTGCGCCTCAAATCAAATTCCTGGCTAGGGCTACTTGCATGCGTTGGAATGGTCGTGCTTGGCGCGTCGCCGAGCGAAGCCCAGACCAGCGCCCGAAAAACAGCGCCGAAGGCGAAGACGTCGCTCGCGCGACGGGCGACCCAGGCGCGCCAGCGCGCCATCGTCGCACCGCGCGAAACGGCCGAGACGCTCGTTCCGCGGTACAAGGTCGATGCAAGCGGCGATCTCGTTCCCGACCTTCGGGCCGCAGCGGCCATCATCCTGAACCCGGAGACCAACCAGGTGCTCTGGGAAGAGAACTCGCAGGATCAGCGGTCCATCGCGAGCATCACCAAGGTGATGACCGCGACCGTTTTCCTCGAGCACGATCCGGATCTCTCCAGACAGGTCACGGTGGCGCGCACTGATGTGTTCCGCGCGTCGACCACCCACCTGCGCCAGAACGACAAGGTGACCGTCGACGACCTGCTGCACCTGCTGCTGATTGCGTCCGACAACGCTGCGGCTCGAGCGCTCGCGCGCGTGTCGCCGCTCGGGACTGAGGCGTTCATCGAGCGCATGAACGAAAAAGCTGTCGAGCTCGGCCTTCGCAGCACGCACTACGCCGATCCGTCCGGCCTGCTTTCGGAGAACGTCTCGTCCGCGTACGACATGGCCCGGCTGATTACCCACGCCGCGGCCGACGAGCGCATCGGCTCGATCATGCGTCTCTCCGAATACACCGTGCGCACGCCGGGGCGGATGATCGCATTCCACACGACGAATCACCTGCTCGGACGCAGCGATGTCGATGTGCGGGGCGCCAAGACCGGGTTCATCTCCAAGTCGGGCTACTGTCTCGCGACGCTGCTCCGGCTGCCGCAGAGCGGTCAGGAGGTCGCCGTCGTCGTGCTCGGCGCGCGTTCGAACGCCGGCCGCTTCCTCGAAACGCAGAACCTGTTCAACTGGCTCTCGTCCAAGGCGTCCACGCTGTTCGCGACGCAGACAGCCATCACCACACAGCAGCAGTAGCTGCCGCCCGGCGGGCTGCAGGCAACCGCCCGCAGCCCGGCACCTCGCTCGATCCCCTCTGGTCTTTTCGCTCAGGCTGTGTAGCCGCGCTGCATCGCGGCGGCGTCGAGCGGCAGCGTCGCAATCGTGTCGACGGCAATCATCACCGGCCTCGACGCGTTGCGCCCGTCGTACGCCTTCAGATATCGCTTGCACTCGTCGCATCCGTAGACGCGGTACTGGCCGTCACGCGTGGCGAACGAGGTCACCCGCCCGCGATTGCCGTTGCCGCAGTAGGGGCAGGCGATGGAATCGAAGCTCCACTGCGTGACGCAGCGGCCGCAGATCAGGCGGCGGTCCGCGCTCGGGGTAATCACGGCGAAATCGGGCTCCCACCCGCAGAGCGGGCAGTGGCCGTATTGCCATGCGGAAAAGTCGGTCTTGACCAGGAGCGCTTCAGCGGAACGCGCGAGAAAGGGGCGGAGCGCCAGGATGAGGACATGGTCGAGACCGGTGTGGGTGTGCTCCTTCGTGCCGGCCGCCTGCCCGGCACCGGCGTCGTGCCGCGCCGTCGATGTGTACCAGCGCGTCACCAGCGGCTGAAGCGCGTTGCCGTCGCGGCTGAGCGCCAGAATCCGCTCGTGGTCCGCGCGTTCCAGCGCCTCGTAGCGGTGCAGGATGTCTGCGGTCTGCCGGAGCGAGAGGCGGAAGTCGCTCCAGTCCAGCGGGATGTCCTCGAAGCGGACCGCCGCGCCGCCGTCGCGCCGCCGCGCCTCGAGCCACAGGGGATCGGGCTGGATCCACGGCAGCGGAACGCGCGCCTGCACGCGCCGCTGCGCCTCGACGAGCTCGATCTGCATGTCCACGGCGGCGCCGAGCTCGGGGTGGTTGGTCTTGATCTGCTTGAGCTCCGCGACCTCTCTGGTGTCGGCGCGGGGTACGCGAGGAGGGCGTCCGGTCACCCCGCGATTCTATCGCGGCCGCCCGCCGACGGCCGCGCCTCGACCGTTGATACAATGAGCCCCCCGCATGCCCTCGCCGCCGCACAATCTGTCAGACACGCCGGCGCCGCGAACTGTCTTGATGATTGGCTCGGAAGTGCTTCCGTTCTCCAAAACGGGAGGTCTCGCCGATGTACTCGGCGCGCTTCCACCGGCGCTCGCGCGTCTCGGCTGGCAGGTCGTGATTGCCGTGCCGCGGTACCAGGACACGCGCGCCGGACGGCCGATCGGGCGATTCCCGCTCACCGTTGGCGGGTACCGCGCCGATGTCGGCCTCTTCGAGGAGGAGATTGCCGACGGAGCTCGCGCCATTCTGGTCGACGAGCCGGCCCTCTACGATCGCGAGCTCCTGTATGGCCCCGAGCCGGGATACGCGGACAACGCGAGGCGCTTCGGCGTGCTGGTTCGCGCCGCGCTCGAGTTCGCATCCAGCCACGGCTTCACGCCTTCGGTCGTCCACGGACACGATTGGCAGGCAGGTCTTGCGCCGCTGTATCTGAGGACCATTTACCGCTCGGACCCGCGGCTGGCTGGCGCCGCGTCGGTCTTCACCATCCACAATCTCGCGTACCAGGGGCTGTTCGAGCCGGACTGGTTGCCGCGGCTCGATCTGCCGTGGTCGCTGATGAGTCCCGAGGCGCTCGAGTTCTGGGGAAAGATCAGCTTTCTGAAGAGCGGGATCAACTACTCGGGTGTGGTCACGACCGTGAGCCGGCGATATGCCGAGGAGATCCAGACGCCGGAGTTCGGCGAAGGCTTCGACGGCATTCTGAGGCGGCGCTCGGCGGATCTCGTCGGGATCCTCAACGGCATCGACACCAACACCTGGAATCCCGCGGACGACAAGGCGCTGCCCGCGCCGTACAGCCGGGACGACCTGGCTGGCAAGCGGCTGGCGAAGGCCGCCGTCCTCGCAGCGTACGGGCTTCCTCATGATCAAACCGCCCTGGAGCGCCCGCTCGTCGGGATGATTTCGCGGATGGTCCCGCAGAAGGGGGTCGACCTGATTGCCGCCATCGGCGCCGAGCTTCCTCAACTCGATGCCGCGTTCGTCGTGCTGGGAACGGGCGACCCGCGCTATCAGGACTTCTGGCGGACGCTCGCCGCGCGTCATCCGGATCGCATCGGGGCGCGGATTGGGTTCGACGAACGCCTGGCGCATCTGATCGAAGGCGGCGCGGACATTTTCCTGATGCCGTCACGTTTCGAACCGTGTGGCCTGAACCAGATGTACAGCCTCCGGTATGGCACCGTCCCCATCGTCAGGCGCGTGGGCGGTCTCGCGGATACGGTCGTGGACGACTCGCCGGGGCAGGCGGCGCCTACCGGGTTCGTGTTCGAGGACTACACGGCCGCGGCGCTGCTTGGCACCATCCGGCGCGCGCTGGCGGCGTTCAGAAATCCCTCGAAGTGGCGGGCCCTTCAGGCTGCGGGCATGAGCCAGGACCATTCCTGGGACCGTTCAGCCCGCGAGTACGTCAAAATATACGAACGAGCGCTCACTAAGGGAGAGGTGAATGGCAGCGGATAACGTGCAGACCTTTACGGACAGCAACTTCGACGCGTCGGTGCTCCAGGCGGGGGAGCCGGTCCTCGTGGACTTCTGGGCGGAGTGGTGCGGCCCCTGCAAGCGGCTGGGCCCGACGATTGACGCGTTGGCGTCCGACTACGCAGGCAAGATCACGATTGGGAAGCTGAACGTGGACGATAATCCCAATACCGCCATCAAGTTCCAGATCCGGGGCATCCCGGCGGTCCTCCTGTTCAAGGGCGGGCAGGTGGTCGAGTCGGTCGTGGGCCTGGCGCCCAAAGAAGACTTCAAGAAAGTCATCGACAAACACCTCTAAATGGCCGTTCGCAACGTCATCATCATCGGGTCCGGCCCGGCCGGGCTTACGGCGGCGCTGTACACGGCGCGCGCCAACATGCAGCCGCTGGTCATCGAGGGGCTCGAGGCCGGCGGTCAGCTCATGCTGACGACGCTGGTGGAGAATTTTCCCGGACACCGCGACGGCATCATGGGACCCGACCTGATGGCCGAGATGCGGGCCCAGGCCGAGAAGTTCGGCGCCGAGTTCGTGCAGCAGCACGTGGCTGCCGTCGATCTCGCCGGACCGCCCTTCCTGGTGAAGACCGACGAGGCAGAGTTCACGTCCAGAACGCTGATCATCGCGACCGGCGCGTCCGCGCGGCTCCTCGGCCTCCCCTCGGAGCGGCGGCTCATGGGCCATGGCGTGTCGACCTGCGCAACGTGTGACGGGTATTTCTTCCGCGGCCACGACATCGTCGTCGTCGGCGGCGGCGACTCCGCGATGGAGGAGGCGACGTTCCTGACGCGGTTTGCGAACAAGGTGATCCTCGTCCACCGGCGCGACACGCTCCGCGCCTCGAAGATCATGCAGGAAAAGGCGCGCGCCAATCCCAAGATCGAATGGCGTTTGAACTGCGAGGTTCAGGAGATCGTCGCCAGCGAGAAGGGTGAAGTCACCGGCGTGGTGCTGCGGGACGTCAACAGCGCGACGGTGACCCACATTCCGGTGTCCGGCGTGTTCGTGGCGATCGGCCACACCCCGAACACGTCACTGTTCCGGCATCAGATCGAGCTCGACGCGAACGGCTACGTGATCACGCGCGACGGCGCGAAGACGAGCGTGGCCGGGGTCTTCGCATGCGGCGACGTGCAGGATCAGATTTACCGGCAGGCCGTCACCGCGGCCGGGACCGGCTGCATGGCCGCCCTCGACGCGGAACGGTATCTCGACGGAGTGCCGAACCACCTGCAAAGCTGAAAATTCTGAACGGGACTCGAGACTCAGGATTCGTACGAATTCCTGAGTCTTGATTCCCAATTCCTAACGGCACGCGTCAGTCGATCCACCCACCGCCCAACACCACGTCCCCCTCATAGAACACCGCCGCCTGCCCGGGTGTGATGGCAATCTGCGGCGAGTCGAACACGACCTCGGCGCGGCCCGCGCCGACGTCAGTCTCCGCCTGCGGCGGAATCGTGCGGACTGTTGCCGCCGCGGCCGCATGACGATGGCGGATTTGTGCGGAGACCCGCCGCGGTCCAGAGGGCGGCGCGACGATCCAGTTGACGCCAGAGGCCGTGAACGTGGTCCGCTCGAGCGATGACCGCGCGCCGACGACCACCTGCGCGTCAGCGGGCCTCAGGGCCAGGACGTACATCGGTGTACCGTCCCGGGACGGTCGGAGTCCGAGTCCACGGCGCTGGCCGACGGTGAAGCGGTGGATGCCGTCGTGGCTTCCGAGCATCTCTCCACGCTCGCCGACGATGGCCCCGCCGCGGGTTCCTTCGGGGGAGCGGGTCTCCACGAACGAGGCGTAGTCGTTGTCCGGGACGAAGCAGATCTCCTGGCTGTCAGGCTTGTCCGCCACCGGCAGCCCGCGCCGCCGTGCGTATTCCCTGACATCGCGCTTAGGCCGATCGCCAACGGGAAAGAGCGCGCGGGCGAGTTGATCCTGGGTCAGCGAGAACAGGAAGTACGCCTGATCCTTTGCCGGATCCAGGCCGCGGCGCAGCAGGTAGCGCCCCGACACGTCATCCCGCTCGACGCGCGCGTAATGGCCGGTTGCGACGCAATCCGCCCCGAACGCGGCCGCCCGATCCGCGAGCTCCGCGAACTTGAGGTCGCTGTTGCAACGGGCGCAGGGCAGCGGCGTCCGGCCTGAGGTGTACTCCTGCACGAAGTTCTTCACGACGTGGTCGTGGAACTGCCGTTCGAGGTTGATGACGTAGTGCGGGATGTCGATTGCGGCCGCGACCCGCCGCGCGTCGTGGAGATCGTCGAGCGAGCAGCAGCTTCCAAACGACTGGCCGGGATGGCTTTGATCGTACAGCTGCATCGATAGCCCCACGACATCGTGGCCCTGCTCGGCGAGGAGCGCGGCGGCGACCGAGGAGTCGACGCCGCCCGACATGGCGACGACTATACGCAACGACCCTCCTCGAGCCGAAAAGGATACGAACGCGCGCTCATGACCAACTTCGACATGCTCGATTGTCGCACCCCGGGTCCGCCTCCGTCAGCGTGGGCGCCCCAGGCTTCTCAGTTTTTCCACGAGGCGCGGCAGCACGTCGACGACGCGGTCCACTTCCGAATCGGTCGAATAGAGGCCGAGGCTGAAGCGAAGGGAGTTCTGCGTCCGGTGGGCGGAAAAGCCCATGGCCTTGAGAACGTGGGAGGGCTCCAGGGTTCCCGACGAGCACGCCGACCCGGTCGACACGGCAATGCCTTCCAGATCGAGCGCGATGAGCAGGCTTTCGGCTTCAACCCGCTCGAAGCTGATGTTCGTCGTATTGGGGACGCGCGCGTCCGGCCGCCCGTTGACGAGGGTCCCGGGGATCCGCTCGAGGATGCCGGCTTCGAGGCGGTCGCGCAGGGCGGCGAGACGCGTCGCTTCCGAGGCCATTTTGCCGAGCGCGAGCGTCGCGGCGACGCCGAATCCGGCGATGGCCGGCACGTTCTCCGTGCCGGCGCGGCGGTTCCGCTCGTGCTTGCCGCCGGTGAGAATCGGCTGCATCCGGATGCCGCGCTTGACGAAGAGCGCGCCGGCGCCCTTCGGGCCGTTCAGTTTGTGCGCCGAAACGGCGAGCAGATCGACCCCGAGCGCGCGCACGTCGATTGGGATCTTGCCAGCCGACTGCACCGCGTCGGTGTGCATGAGGGCGCCCGCCTCGTGTGCGAGACGCGCAATCTCCGCGATGGCCTGGATCGTCCCGATTTCGTTGTTAGCGTGCATCACGGAGACGAGCGCGGTGTCGCTCGCGATGGCTTCACGGACCCGAGCGGGCGACACGAGGCCCGATTCCTCGACCGGCAGGAGCGTCGTCCGCCATCCGCGGCGCGCGAGCGCCTTGAGCGTGTTGAGCACCGCCTCGTGCTCGATGGCGCTCGCGATCAGGTGACGCTTGCCGACAGCCTCGAGCGCCTCGGCGGCGCCCCGGATTGCCATGTTGTCCGACTCGGTCCCGCCGCTCGTGAAGACGATTTCCGACGGATCCGCGTGAATCAGGGCGGCGACCGCCGTCCGGGCCGTATCGACCGCGGCCTTGGCTTCCTGACCGAAGTGATGGACGCTCGAGGCGTTTCCGAAAACAGTGCGCGTGACCGCGGCCACCGTGTCGACGACTTCCGGGGCCGGCGGGGTGGTGGCGTTGTAGTCGAAGTAGACGCGCATCGTGACCTGTTCAATTGTACCATTCCCCTAAGTGTAGGTACCAGAACGACTAGACAACGGTTTTCTGCCGCCCTATACTTGCGGGGCTTCGACGCGTCAACAGATCACGGCAGATACCCTAAAGTCCCTGCGACAGAAGGCAGGCGGAGGTCTACATGTGGAAACGCGATGAAGCAGTCCGTCCCCCGAGCGGAACACCGGCTGCGCCCCAGCCGGCCGCTCCGGTGGCGGCTGCCGTCCCTCGCCCAGATGCGACCGAGACGAGCATCGAAAGGAGCAACGTGAACATCGGAAAATCCGTCGTCATCAAGGGTGAGTTGGCCGGAAGCGAAGATTTGACGATCGAAGGACAGGTCGAGGGCTCCATTCAGCTTCGCGATCACGTGCTGACGATTGGCGCCAACGGCCGCATCAAGGCTCAGGTGTTTGCGAAATCGGTCATCGTGCTCGGCGAGGTGACGGGCAACGTGAGCGCCAGCGAAAAGGTCGACATCCGGGACGCGGGGTCCGTGGACGGCGACATCGTGGCGCCGCGCGTCGCCATCGCGGAAGGCGCGCATTTCCGCGGCAGCGTCGACATGCAGCGCAAGAACGGGGCGGTCGCGCAGCCGTCGGCCGTCAAGGCGGCGCCTGCTGCTCCCATCCCGGTGGGAGTGGCCCAGCCGCAGCCGCAGCCGGCCCGCGCCGGCGCGTAGCGAGACCCGATGCGGACACGGGGATTGGGAACCGGCGTCGGCAGGGAAGCACAGGCTTGCCCTTCCCGCTCCTGCTCTCGATTCCCGCTGGTCCATTCACGATCCTTCACCCCCAGGCTCTCGTTCCCCTGATGGGCCTGCTGGACCGCATCGCCCCCCGTCGAAGCGATCCGCTGGTTCCTCCGTTCCAGGCCGTCCCGGCCGACGAGCCGCTGTTCTCGACGAAGGCGCTCCGGAAGTTTCTCACCTCGCTGACATCATCCGAGTCGCCGACGCTCCTCGATCTCGGTCCCGTGGTCGGCAGCAACGTCACGTTCTTCGGCGAGCGGCTCGGGTGCAAGATCTTCGTGGAGGACATCTGCGCGGAGCTCGACCGGCACGCCCGCACCGGCGGGATGGACCGGTTTGCCGGCTTTCTGGAGCACCGCTTTCCGCAGGGTGACTCGGCAATCGATGGCGTGCTCTGCTGGGACGTGATCGATTACCTCGATCGCGCGTCGGCGCAGGTCATCGCCGAACAGCTCACGCGCGTGCTTCGCCCCGACGGCGTTCTCCTGGGCTTCTTCGGCACCGCGCAGGCGCGCGACGCGCATTACACGAAGTACATCATCGCGGACGACGCGAACCTGAAACACCGCCGGTATCCGGCCGCGCGCGGACGGCAAGCGGTCCTGCTCAATCGCGACATCATCCGGCTGTTCCCCGGGCTGCGCGTCTTCGATTCGTACCTCATGAAGAACAACGTCCGCGAGATCCTGTTCCGCAAGCCGGGCTACCAGACGCGCTGAGGCGAACTGATGGCGCGGCCGGTGATCGCGCTCGTGACGGATTTCGGCCTGCGCGACCACTACGCCGGCACGATGAAAGGGGTCGCGCTCGGCATCTGTCCCGAGGCGGCCCTCGTCGACATCACCCACGACATCCCGGCGCACGACGTGCTCGCCGGCGCGCTGGAGCTCGACGCCTGCTACCGCTATTTTCCGCAGGGCACGGTTTTCGTCGTCGTCGTGGATCCCGGCGTGGGGTCTTCGCGGCGCGGGATTGCCGCCGAAGCCGGCGGCTACCGCTTCGTCGCGCCCGACAACGGCGTGCTGTCCCTCGCGCTCGCGCACGCCGGGGAACACCGGATCGTCGAGCTCGGGAATCCGCGCTACGCGCGTTCGACCATCAGCCGCACGTTCGAGGGGCGCGATCGCTTTGCGCCCGCTGCGGCGTGGCTGGCAAGCGGCGTGGAGCTCTCGGATCTCGGACCTGGCCTCGCCGACTGCTGCGGCCTCGAGATCCCGCAGCCGCAGGCAGAGAGCGGGGGGATTGGCGGCGAGGTGCTTCGTGTCGATCGGTTCGGCAACCTGATCACGAACATCGATCGCGCGCTCGTTGATTCGCTCGGCGCGGCGGCCTTCGTGGAAGTCGGCGGCCTGCGCATTCCCGGCGTCGTCTCGACGTACGCCGACGTACCCCCGCTGGCGCTCTGCGCGCTCGTCGGGAGCACCGACCGGCTCGAGATTGCGGCAAACGGATCGAGCGCGGCGGACATGCTCGGACTCGGGCGCGGCGCGGCGGTGCGGATGCGCCGGGGCGCGTGATAGGATTCCCCGCTCAGTGATCGGTTTCGATCTCACGGACGAACAGCGTCTGCTGGCGCAGTCGGTGCGGGAGTGGGGCCACCGCGAGATTGCGCCGCACATCCGTGAGGACGACCGGCAGCATCGGTTCGACCGCGAGCGCGTGCTCGGCGGCATGGCGGCGCTCGGCCTGCTCGGGATCTCCGTGCCGCAGCAGTACGGCGGCGCGGGGATGGACTACATCAGCCTCGGGCTGGCCTGCGAGGAGCTCGAGTACGTCGACACGTCGCTGCGCGTGATCATGTCGGTGCACGCGGCGCTGAACTGCCTCACGCTGCTGACATGGGGCACCGAGGAGCAGAAGCAGCGCTATCTCGTTCCGCAGGCGAGGGGCAGCCGCATTGCCGCGTACGCCTTGACCGAGCCGGGCGCCGGGAGCGACCCGCGCGGCATGACGACGACCGCGGTGAAGAAGGTGGGCTGCTACGTCCTGAACGGCGAGAAGTCCTGGATCTCGCTGGCCGACGTCGCCGACCACTTCATCGTCGTGGCGTGGACGGATGCCGAGGCCAGGAAGCGGCGCGATCCCGGGGGACTCAGCGCCTTCATCGTCGAGCGCACGTCCAGAGGTTTTTCCAGCGGGCCGATGAAGGAGAAGTGGGGCATCCTCGCCGGCAACACCGGCTGGATCAAGATGGACGATGTCGAGGTGCCCGACGAGAACCTGATGGGCCTCGCTGGTGAAGGCTTCAAGATTGCGATGTTCGCCCTGGACCAGGGCCGGTTCACCGTGGCGGCGGGCGCCACCGGCCTGATCCGCGCGTGCCTCGATGCCAGCGTCGCGTACGCGAACACGCGGCGGGCGTTCGGCGTCGAGATCGGACGACACCAGCTCGTGAAGGAGATGATCGCGCAGATGGAATCGGATTACCAGGCGTCGCGGCTCCTGTGGCTCCGCGCGGGTTGGTTGAAGAACGAGGGCCGCCGCAACACGCGCGAAACGGGACTCGCGAAGTGGTTTTCCACCGTCGCGTCCGAGCGGGCCGCCGGCGACGCCGTGCAAATCCACGGCGCGAACGGCTATTCCGACGAGTACCCGGTGGGCAGGTTCTTCCGCAACGCGAAGGGCGCCGTCATCTACGAGGGCACGCGCGAGATCCACAAACTGATGCAGGCAGACTACGCGCTGGGCTACCGCATCGACCGACCCACCCGGTGCGAGCTTCCGCCATACCGTGGGTAGGCCGGGTCGACCCGCTCACGACTTCTCCTGAGAACACACCCATGAATGTCAATCTTTCACTGGAGTTCCTCCGCGTCGTCGAAGAAGCGGCGATTGCGTGTGCGCATACGATGGGGCAGGGCGACCGCCACCGGTCGGATCAGGTCGCCGTCGAGGCGATGCGGCGCATCATGGATTCCGTGCCGATGGACGGCACGATCGTCATCGGCGAAGGCGAGCGGGACGAGGCGCCGATGCTGTACATCGGCGAGAAGGTCGGTCTCGCGCATACCGTGAAGGCGTCGGATGCGAACGCGTTTCCGCGCGTCGACATCGCCGTCGATCCGCTCGAGGGGACGAACCTCTGCGCGACGGGCGCGGCGAACGCGATTGCGGTCCTGGCCGCGTCGACGAGCGGCGGCCTCCTGCACGCGCCCGATCTCTACATGGAGAAGCTCGTGGTCGGGCCGAGCTCGAAGGATCACGTGAGCCTGGACGCGCCTGTTCACGAGAACCTCAAGGCAATCGCCAGCTGTCTGGGCCGGCACGTGGAGGATCTGGTCGTCATCGTGCTCGACCGCCCGCGCCACGAGAAGCTCGTCGGCGACATCCGCGCGACCGGAGCCAGAATCCGGCTGATTGGCGACGGCGATCTGTCCGCCGGCATCGCCGCCGCGGTCGTCGGATCGGGCGTGCACGCGGTGATGGGGACCGGCGGCGCCCCCGAGGGCGTGCTGACGGCGGCCGCCATGCGATGCTTGAACGGCGAGATCTTCGCGCGGCTCGTGGTGAGCAAGCCGGAGCACGAGGCGCGGTGCCGCGCGATGGGCATCACCGACTTCAACAAGATCTACCGCGCGCGCGATCTCGCGCCGGGGCAGCGGGTGATCTTCGCCGCCACCGGCGTGACCGACGGCACGCTGATGCGCGGCGTCCGCTTCTTCGGCGACGGCATCCGCACGAGCTCCGTGATCATGCAGAACGATCCGCACCAGATCCGGTTCATCGACAGCATTCACGTCGCCGAATCGTCCGATGTCAAGATCCGGTTCTGACAGGACATGGTCATGATGCGGATTGCTGTCGATCCGCAGCTGCCGGCGCGGGAGGCGATCGGGCGCGCCGCGCACGTCATTCTCGGCGGCGGCGTGGCCGCGATTCCAACCGACACGCTGTACGGGCTCGCCGCCGATCCGTTCAACGCGGCCGCGGTCGCGCGCATCTTCACGGTCAAGGGACGCGGCGCCGATCGCGCGCTTCCGCTCGTCGCGGCCGGCGCCCCGCAGGTGGCCGAGTGGCTCGGCGAGCTGCCGGCGATGGCGCTCGGGCTCGTGGAGCGGTTCTGGCCGGGGCCGTTGACCCTCCTCGTCGCCGCCCCCGGTACGCTGGCGGCCGGCGTCACCGGCGGCCTCGAGTCGGTCGGCGTGCGCGTCCCCGCACACGCCGTGACGCGGGCGCTCTGCGCAGCATGCGAGCGTCCGCTGACGGCCACCAGCGCCAACGTGAGCGGCGGACCGGCGACTCACGATCCGGCAGTCGTCATCCGCACTCTCGGCGACGCGCTCGATCTCGTGCTCGACGCCGGCGCGACACCGGGCGGTCCGCCTTCCACCATTGTCGACGTCACAGGCCCCCAGCCGCGGCTCGTTCGCCCGGGCGCCATCGCGTGGGACGCGGTGCTGGCATGCGCGCGCCAGGGGTAACGCACCGCGAGCGCGCCGCGCTCGTCGGACTGGTCGCGGGGCGCGCCCGTCGACTCGAGGCGGAGCGTTCTCTCGAGGAGCTGGCGGCGCTCGCCGGCGCCGCCGGCGCGCAGGTCGTGCTGCGAATCCTGCAGGAGCGATCGAAGCCGGATCCGTCGACATTTCTCGGCGCGGGCAAGATCGACATCCTCGCCGCGTCGGCCGCCGAGACCCGCGTCGACGTCGTCATCTTCGACAACGAGCTGACGCCGGCGCAGCTGCGTCAGATCGAATCGGTCGTCGGGCGCAAGATCATCGATCGCACGCAGTTGATCCTCGACATCTTCGCGCGCCGCGCGCGGACCCGTGAAGGCAAGCTGCAGGTCGAGCTCGCGCAGTTGAAGTACCTGCTGCCGCGGCTGGTCGGCGCCGGCGCGGCGCTGTCGCGGCTCGGCGGCGGAATCGGGACACGGGGACCCGGCGAGACCAAGCTCGAGACCGACCGGCGGCGCATCCGGACGCGGATTCACGCCATCGGCGAGGACATCGAGCAGGTCAGGAAGCGGCGCGCCCAGCTGCGCGAACGGCGGCACAAGGGCTCCGTGCCGACGGTGGCGCTCGTCGGGTACACGAACGCGGGCAAGACGACGCTGTTCAACCTGTTGACGCGCGCTGGAGCGGAAGCGTCCGATGCGCTGTTCGTCACGCTCGATCCGGTCGTGCGCCAGGTCCGTCTCCCCGACAATCGCGAGCTGCTCGTGTCCGACACCGTGGGGTTCATCGACCGCCTTCCGCACACGCTCGTGGCCGCGTTCCGCGCGACGCTCGAAGAGGTGACCGATGCCGACCTCGTTCTGCACGTCATCGATGCGGCGGCCTCCGACCGCAATCGGCGCATCGCCGCGGTGCAGCAGGTCCTCGACGAGATCGGCGCGCGCGACGTGCCGCTGCTCGAGGTGTACAACAAGTGCGACCGCCTGAATGCCGACGAGCGGCGTCGCCTGCAGGAGCTCGATCCTGCAGCGCTGTGTATCTCGGCGCTCACCGGCGAGGGCGCAGATGAGTTGGTTGACACCGTGACGTCACGGCTCGCCCTCGACGTTCGCCGCGTCACGCTCACCTTCGATCCGTCCAGCGCAGCCGACCGCGAGTGGATTACGAGAATCTACCGGCAGGCGCGCGTGCTCGTGCACGAAACCCGGGACGGCGCCGTCTCGATCGTCGCCGACGTCCCTCGTCGTCTTCTGGCGCGGTTCGACCCTGCGAGAAGGTAAAATTCTTCCCGGATGCGCAGATCGCTCGGATTCGTCGTCGGCGCTCTGCTGCTCGCGCTGGCGGGCTGCGCGCCGCGGACTGCAGTCCTGCCGGTCGTCACGACTCCCGGTTTTCCCGACTTCATGCAGCCCCGCATCCCGCTCGATCTCGCCGGCAGCCCGTCGGCCACGAGCACCGACCGCGCCTGGCAGTTCCTGCAGGCCGGCGATCTCCGGGGCGCCGACCGCGAAATCGCGGCAGCGCTGAAGCAGAACGCGAATTTCTATCCCGCTGAAACGGTTGCCGCCTACGTCGATCTGGCGCGCAAGGATGGAAGGGCCGCGGTCGCGCGGTTCGATCGGGTGCTGGCGCGCCGCAGCGATTATCTGTCCGCGCTCGTCGGCAGAGGGCAGGCGCTCGAATCGCTCGGGCGGGACGATGACGCGATTCAGGCGTTCCAGGCCGCGCTCGCCCTCGATCCGTCGCTGCCCGACATCGGGCGGCGGGTGGAGGTCCTGAAGTTCCGCACGGTGCAGCGCGCCGTCGTCGAGGCGCGCCAGGCCGCGCAGGCGGGCAGGACCGACGAGGCGGTGCGCGCGTACCAGAGCGCGATAGCAAGCTCCCCCGAGAGCGCCTTCCTCTACCGCGAACTGGCCGCAATCGAGCGTGACCGGGGAGATGAGGAGGGAGCGCTCGGCCACTACCGCCGCGCCGCCGCGCTCGATCCGGGCGACTCGGCGTCGCTGCTCGGTGTTGCCGAGATCCTCGACGCGCGGAACGACTTCGACGCGGCAATCGAGGCGTACGGGGCGGCGCTTGCCATCGATCCCGATCCCGCGGTTTCCGCGCGCCGGGACGCCGTCCGCGCACGTGCCGAGGCGGCGGCCTTGCCGGCCGAGTACCGGGCCATTCAGAGCGCGGCGCAGATCACGCGCGGCGACCTCGCAGCCCTTGTCGGCGTCCGGCTCGGGTCGCTGCTCCAGGCGACGCGGGGAAGCGACATCGGCGTCATCACCGACATCCGCGGAAACTGGGCCGAGCCGTGGATTCTCGCGGTCGCGCGTGCGGGCGTCATGGACCCGTACGCGAACCACACGTTCCAGCCACGCAACGTCGTCCGCCGCGTCGACTTCGCCCAGGCGGTGACGAAGCTCCTTGCAAAGGTCGCCGTCATTGCGCCCGCGCAGGCTGCGCGCTGGCAGAATGCGCGCGGCCGCTTCCCCGACATCACGGCCAGCCACCTGGCGTATCCCGCCGCATCTGCCGCGACCGCATCCGGCGTCATGACGACCGGCCCGGGCGGGTCGTTTCAGCCTTCGCAGGTGGTTACGGGAGCGGAGGCCATCGAAGCGCTGGACCGGCTGCGCGCGTTGACGAGGACGCCGGCCGCACCCGGCGCGGCCCGATGAATGCGCTGACGCCCGCCAACCAGATCACGCTGCTGCGGATGCTGCTGATCCCGGCGTTCGTGATCCTCGTGATCTATGGTTACCTGGGGTGGGCGCTGATTGCGTTCATCGTCGCGGGATTGACCGATGCGCTCGACGGGCTGATCGCCAGGCGGCTGGGACAGAAGAGCAGCCTGGGCGCATGGCTCGATCCGATGGCCGACAAGCTGCTCGCAATCGCGACGTTCGTCGTGCTGACCGCGCCGGGTCTCGGCCTGGCGAACCGCATTCCCATCTGGCTGACGGTGCTCATCATCAGCCGCGACATCGTCATCGTGCTCACGGTCGCAATCGTCAACCTGGCCGTCGGCCGGCGGACGTTCCGGCCTTCGATATTCGGCAAGCTGGCAACGGCAATCTACATGGTGACGGCCACCGTCGCGATGTTCTTCAATTACCTCGGGTATCATTCCGTGCTCGTCGACGTCCTCGTCTACGCGTCGCTCGCCATTACCGTGATTTCGAGCCTCCACTACATCAAGCACGCCGCCCGGATCATGGATGCGCCGGCGATGGCGCTGTTCGTCAGCCTCGGCCTGCTTGCCGGCCCGCCCGTGCTCCACGCACAAACGGCGCCCGCCAGGCAGGCGGTGGTCGAGACGTCTGCGGGCACCTTCGTGATCGATCTGGCGCCGGAGGCGGCGCCCAATCAGGTCGCGTATTTCACGAAGGTCGCGCAGGAAGGCGGCTACGACGGGACGACGTTTCACCGAGTCGTGAAGAACGGGATGGTGCAGGGGGGCGACCCGCTGTCGAAGGACCCGACGAAGCAGAGCCTGTACGGCACCGGCGGGCAGAACGCGGTGAAGGCGGAGGCGCGGGCGGCGAAGATGACGCGCGGATCGGTTGCCGCGGTCCTCGTCCCCGGACGTCCCGACAGCGCCGGGAACCAGTTCTTCATCGTGCTGGCGGACCAGCCCGCGCTCGACGGGCAGTACACGGTGTTCGGCCACGTGTCCGACGGCATGGAAGCGCTGATGAAGCTGTCCGAGACGCCGGTCGACGCGAACGGCGTGGCAACGGCACGCGCGGAAATCACGCGCGTCACCATCCGCGACACGCCTCCCGAGCTGTTCGTGCACGACACGGCAGAGCAGCTTCGAGGGTATCGTGCCGTGCTCGACACCTCCGCGGGGCCGATCACGATCGAGTTTTTCCCCGACAAGGCGCCGGAAACGGTGCGCCAGTTCCTCAGGCTCGCCGACGCCGGCGTCTACAACGGGATGGCGTTCCACCGGGTTGCGCCGGGGTTCGTCATCCAGACCGGCGCGCTGTCGTCGCGCCCCGCTCCGCTGACGGAGAAGCAGCAGAAGCTGGTGCACAATCTCCAGCCGGAATTCAACGACACCAAGCACGTGAAGGGAATCGTCTCGATGGCGCGGGGCGACGATCCGGGGAGCGCCTCGACGTCCTTCTTCATCTGCACCGGGACATCGCCGGCCCTCGACGGGGTCTATACGGCGTTTGGCAGGGTCGTGGACGGGATGACCGCGGTCGAGACGATCGAGGCGGCGCCCCGCACCGGCGAAACGCCGGACACCCGCATCGACCTGCGGACGGTCCGCGTGATCACGCCCCGATAGCGCGCGTCACCTTCACGGCGACGCCGACGAGATACTCCACCTGAATGCGATCCCCAGGCTCGGGATCGCCTGAAACCGCCTCCGGTCCAAGCCGCACGAGGTGCACCTGGCCGTCGGGATCGTCGACGTCCGCGAAGACCACATCGCACGAGATCTGTCCGTGGATGCTCACCGGTTGAATCCGCTTCAAGATCCCGTCACGCGTCCCTTTGAGCATCGATGATCCTCGTCGCGCCGTCCCGCCCGCTGCGGCGGCCGCCTGTGTCAGGTTCCACCCTCAGGATTGGACTCGCCTCCGGCGACGCCTTCATCGAACGGCAGGCAATCCGACCGTGGGGCATGAGCGGTGTCGCCGAAGTTGTGGACGCTCACGCCGAGCAGGCGCACGGCGCGGCGGCCCGCCTCGGTCCGGTCGAGCAATTGTAGCGCGCGCGAGACGATGGCGCCGTGCTCCCGCGTTGGCGCGTCGGAGTGGCTGCGCGTGATCGTCGTGAAATCGGCGTAGCGCACCTTGATCGTCACCGTTCGCGCGTAGAACCCCTTCCTGGCCAGCCATCCGGCGGCGTGTCCGGCCATCTCGGCGATCTGCTCCCTGATGACGGCCGCGTCGGTGAGATCTTCGGCGAAGGTGTTCTCGGAGCCGGACGACTTCGACGCGCGGTTGGGGACGACGGGGCGCTCGTCGCGACCCCGCGCGAGCTGCTGCAGCCACTCGCCGAGGCTGCCGACGATCTCGTGCAGCGTCTCCGCCGGGACGCTCCGGACGTCGATCAGCCGTTCGATGCCGTGCGCGCGGAGCTTGCGAGCGGTGACCGGACCGACGCCCCACAGCGCGTCGACCGGCAGCGTCTGCAGGAACGCTTCCACGCGATCGGGGGCGATGACGGTCAACCCGTCCGGCTTCTTCCATCCCGACGCAATCTTCGCGAGGAACTTGTTGGGGGCGACGCCGGCCGACGCGGTCAAGCCTGTCTCGGATCGGATCCGCTCTTTCAGGCGCCGTGCGACCGTGGTGGCGAGCGGTTCCTGCCACGCGTTCTCCGTCACGTCCAGGTATGCCTCGTCGAGGGACAGCGGCTCGACGAGCGGCGTCACCTCGCGGAACACGGCGAACACCGACTGCGAAGCGGCGCGGTACCGTGAGAAATCGGGAGGAACGATGACGAGGTCGGGGCACAAGCGGACGGCCCGCGCCATGGACATCGCCGAGCGGACGCCGAACGCGCGCGCCTCGTAGCTGGCGGCGGCGACGACCCCGCGGCGATCCGGCTGTCCGCCGACGGCGAGCGGCCTCCCTCGGAGCGCGGGGTTGTCGCGCTGCTCGACCGAGGCGTAGAACGCGTCCATGTCGACGTGCACGATGCGGCGGACGTTGGGGGACGACACGCTCAATGCGGATGGCAAAGTGCCAGATGCCGATTGCCAATCGACGGGAGATCGGTTTGCAGATGCCGACGACAGATTGTACGCTGTAGTGTTGTCGCTCCGGCCTCGGCCGGGGCCGTCTGCCGGTCACGAACCAGTCTGCGACCCGAGACTGAGGTCGTGCAGTGCCTGATCCGCGATTACCTATGCCTCAGTTTATCTACACGATGAAAGGCCTCGGGAAGGTGCATCCTCCCGATGCGAAGGTCCTCGAAGACATCTGGCTGTCCTTCTATTTCGGCGCGAAGATTGGCGTGCTCGGCTTGAACGGAGCCGGCAAGAGCTCGCTGCTGCGCATCATGGCCGGCGACGATCAGAGCTTTCTCGGCGAGGCGTTCCCCGCCGGCGGGATTTCGGTCGGATTCCTGCAGCAGGAGCCGCGTCTGGACATGACGAAGACCGTGCTCGGCAACGTCGAGGAGGGCGTCGCCCCGATCAAGGCGCTGCTGGCCCGGTACGACGAGGTCAACGAGAAGCTCGGCGAGGATCTGTCGCCCGACGAGATGGACAAGGTTCTCGAGGAGCAGTCGCGGATTCAGGACAAGATCGAAGCCTCCAACGCGTGGGATCTCGATTCGCGCCTCGAGCTGGCCATGGATGCGCTCCGCCTTCCGCCGCCTGACGCCGACATCGCGCGGCTGTCGGGCGGCGAACGGCGGCGCGTCGCGCTGTGCCGCCTTCTGCTCCAGTCTCCCGATCTGTTGCTCCTCGACGAGCCGACGAACCACCTGGACGCCGAGTCGGTGGCGTGGCTCGAGCGGTTTCTCAAGGACTACCCGGGAACCGTCGTCGCCGTCACGCACGACCGCTATTTTCTCGACAACGTCGCCGGATGGATCCTCGAGCTCGATCGCGGGCGCGGCATCCCCTGGGAAGGCAACTACTCCTCGTGGCTCGAACAGAAGCAGGCGCGGCTCGCGCAGGAGGAGAAGGCCGAAACGAAACGGCAGCGGACGCTCGAGCGCGAGCTGGAGTGGATCCGCATGTCGCCGCGCGCAAGGCAGGCCAAAGGGAAGGCGCGTCTCAACGCGTACGAGGACCTGCTCCGGGAGGACACGGCGCAGAAAATCGAGACGGCCGAAATCTACATCGCGCCGGGCCCGCGGCTCGGCGACGTCGTGGTCGAGGCGCGCAACCTCCGGAAGGGGTATGGCGACAACCTCCTCATGGATGATCTGACGTTCACCCTGCCGCGCGGCGGCATCGTGGGCGTCATCGGACCGAACGGCGCCGGCAAGACGACCCTCTTCCGGATGATCACCGGCCAGGAAACGCCCGACGCCGGCACCCTCCGGATTGGCGACACCGTGCACATCGGTTACGTCGACCAGAGCCGCGACGCGCTCAACCCCCAGAAGACCGTCTGGGAGGAGATCTCGGGCGGTGAAGAGGAGCTCGAGCTCGGGAAACGGAAGATTGCGTCGCGCGCGTACGTGTCCTGGTTCAACTTCAAGGGCGCCGCGCAGCAGCGGAAGGTCGGAACGCTCTCTGGCGGCGAGAGGAACCGCGTTCACCTGGCCAAGCTGTTACAGAGGGGAAGCAACCTCCTGCTGCTCGACGAGCCGACCAACGATCTCGACGTCGACACGCTGCGCGCCCTCGAGGAAGCGCTCCTCAACTTCGCGGGATGCGCGGTCGTCATCAGCCACGATCGCTGGTTCCTGGACCGGATCGCCACGCACATGCTGGCGTTCGAGGGGGACAGCGAGGTCGTCTGGTTCCAGGGCAACTACCAGGACTACGAAGCCGACCGCAAGCGCCGCCTCGGCGCCGAAGCCGACACGCCGCACCGGATCAAGTTCCGGAAGCTGACACGGTAATTCCCCGGACGCGGGAAGGGTCCACGGGCAGGCGGCAAGCCGGCGGACCAGTCCGGACGGGCAGGACGGGGAAGGCGCACACGAAGGACCGGGAAGGCGGACACGACACATGAAACAGCGCATCGTCATCACCGGGGCCGCGGGGTTCATCGGCTCGCACCTGTCGGAAACGCTGCTCGATCGCGGGTACGAGGTGATCGGCATCGACAACCTGCTGACCGGCGACACGGCGAACATCGCGCATCTCGTCAACCGCGAGTTCACGTTCATCAAGCACGATGTCACCAACTACATCTACGTCGAGGGACCGGTCGATTTCGTGCTGCACTGGGCCAGCCCGGCCAGCCCGATCGACTATCTCGAGCTGCCGATTCCGACGCTGAAGGTTGGCGCGCTCGGGACCCACAAGGCCCTCGGCCTCGCGAAGGCGAAGAACGCGAAGTTCGTGATTGCGTCCACCTCCGAGGTGTACGGCGATCCCCTCGAGCACCCTCAGAAGGAGAGCTACTGGGGCAACGTGAACCCCGTCGGCCCGCGCGGCGTGTACGACGAGGCGAAGCGCTTCGCCGAGGCGATGACGATGGCCTACCACCGCTATCATGGCCTCGATACCAAGATCGTGCGGATCTTCAACACGTACGGACCGCGGATGCGCCTGAACGACGGCCGCGCCGTCCCAGCCTTCATGTCGCAGGCGCTTCGCAACGAGGACGTCACCGTCTTCGGCGACGGCTCGCAGACCCGCAGCTTCACCTACATCACCGATCTCGTCGACGGCATCATCCGGTTGATGCTCTCCGACGTGAACGATCCCGTGAACATCGGCAATCCGCGGGAGACGACGATCCGGGAAATTGCGGAAACGATCATCCGCATGACGGGATCGCACAGCCGGATTGTGTTCAAGCCGCTGCCGACCGACGATCCGAAAGTGCGTCAGCCGGACATCACGCGCGCGCGCACGCTCCTCGGGTTCGAACCGAAGGTGACCCTCGAGGAAGGCCTGGTTCAGACGATCGAGTATTTCAGGAAGAAGATCTGAATCGCTGAACGCGAATCGCTGATGGCCGATGAACCTTCCCGGCCTCAGTAGGCGTGTTTGTGGAAGAAGCCTCGCAGCAGCGTCAGCCACATGATCTTCATATCGAGCCGGACCGACCAGTTCTCGATGTAATACAGGTCGTACTCGATCCGCTTCTCGAGCGGCGTGTTCCCGCGCCAGCCGTTCACCTGCGCCCAGCCGGTCAGCCCCGCCTTCACCTTGTGCCGCAGCATGTACTGCGGAATCCTGTGCTTGAACTGCTCCACGAAGTGCGGCCGTTCGGGACGCGGCCCGACGAGCGACATGTCACCGCGGAGCACGTTCCAGAGCTGCGGTAGCTCGTCGAGGTTCGACCGCCGCAGGAACCGTCCGAGCGAGGTGACGCGCGGATCGTCTGCGACCGCCCACACCGGTCCCGTGCTCCGTTCCGCATCGTCGTACATCGACCTGAACTTCACGATGGTGAACGACTTGCCGTCGAGACCCATGCGCTCCTGCCGGAAGAGCACCGGTCCCCGGGACGATGCCTTGACGAGCAGCGCAATCACCGCCAGCGGTATCGAGAGAATCGTCAGCGTCGCCGAGGAGATGGCGATGTCGATCGACCGCTTGAGCAGGCTGTTGAAGCCCTGCAGGGGTATGTCGTTGACGTTGATGACCGGTACGCCGTCGAGATCCTCCAGGCGGGCCCGCAACGCAATCACCTGGAGTAGATCGGGCACCACCTTCACGTCGACGATCTGTCGGCTCGTGCTCTCCAGCAGTTCCAGCATGCGGAGGTGCTGATCGGGCGGGAGCGCAACGTACAGGTGATCGACGGCTTCGCGCGCGCAGATCTCGGCCGCATCGTCGATCGTGCCGAGGAGCGGGAGCCCGCGGTAGCCCAGGTGATCGCCGGCCGCCCGATCGTCCACGAATCCCACGATCTGGTACCCGAGCTCGCGGTGCTCGAGGATCTTGTCGGCGACCAGGCGACCGAGGTCGCCGGCGCCCGCGATGAGGATCTTCTTGAGGCCGATGCCCGCGCGCCAGCGGCGCTCCAGGATTTCGCGTATGAGCTCGCGCGACGCGAACGTGAGCGCGACGTTGAGCACGAGGAACGTCGCCCACACCAGCTGCGACACTTCGAAGGCGCCGACTTCTTTCGCCGCATCGGTCGCAAAGTACGTCTGCACGTACGTCGTCGCGCCGATGCCGAACATGACAGCGAGGATGCTGCCGACGAAGACCGCGAAGAACTCGTCGACGCGCGACCGGCCGCGTCGCAGCCGGTACAGGCCCTGAAGGGCGAAGCCGAAAGGTACGACCCCGGCGATGAACGGCAGCACGTGGATGTACTGCGAGAGCGGAGGGGTTCCCTTGGTAATCGGGATGAGGCCCGTGTGGAACCGGATGGCGTAGGCGACGATGAAGGCGCAGAGGCCGAGGAGCGCGTCCGACAGAACGGTGAACGCGACGAGGAGGCGGTTGTGACGGATCATGCCGGCTGGCTCGCTGCCGTCACGCTCCGTACGAGCGTTTCCATCTCGTCCCCGAAGCGTTCGCGGCCGAAGCGCTCCGCATGGCGGCGGATTGCCGTCCTGTCGAAGCGGCGCCGGCCGGCTTGCGCGACCCCCTCGGCAAACGCCTCCGCGGACATGTCGCTGACGAGCACGCCGGTCTCGCCGGCGACCACCGTTTCGACCGCGCCGCCGCGGCCAAGCGCCACGATTGGCGTTCCGCAGGCCTGGGCTTCCAGCGGGACGATCCCGAAGTCCTCCTCCCCGGGAAGGAGGACCATGGCGGCCCGACGGTACATCTCGCGGACCTCTTCGTTGGAGAGCCGGCCGAGAAACGACGTGTTGCCGCCGGCTCGCTGCTCGAGCGCCCGCCGGTCCGGTCCGTCTCCGACGATCTTCAGCGGAACACCGGCTCGCGCGCACGCGTCCATCGCCAGCTCAATCCTCTTGTAGGGGACGAGAGCCGACACGATCAGCGCAAATCGTTCTGAATCCGTGGAGTCGGGCCGGAAGAAGGCGGTATCGACGGGTGGATACACGACTGTGGCCTCGCGATTATAGTATCGGCCGATCCTACCCGCAACATAATGAGAGATAGCGACATAGCGGTCCACCCGGTTCGCCGTCTCGCGGTCCCACTTCGCGAGTCGGGCCGCGATGGGACGCATCAGGCGGGTGCGTACCGCGCCGAGGCGTGCCGGGCCGAAGTACGCGTCGAACTGATCCCAGACGTACCGCATCGGCGTCAGGCAATAGCAGAGGTGGGTGATGCGCGCGGGGGTCACCACCGACTTCACCGCGCAGTGGCTCATGCTGAGCACGAAATCGAATCGATCGAAATTGAACTGTTCGATTGCGGTGGGAAACAGCGGGAGGTACTGACGGTAGTACCTGGCGACGGCGGGCAGCCGCTGGACGAACGAGGTATGGATGCGATGCGCCTCGATGACCGGCGAGACCGAACCGGGGACGTGAACGAGCGTGAAGATCTCCGCGTCGGGATAGCGCTCGCAGAGCACCTCGAGCGCCTTTTCACCTCCCCGCATGCCGGTCAGCCAGTCGTGGACCAGCGCAATCTTCACGGAGGCGGCGCTCCGCCGCTTCCACGTCCCGCCGCATGCGGCGCTGAACGGGCGAAGGCCGGCACGCTGCCGACTTCCCGGTAGATGTCGCGCACGCGGCGCACCGATGATTCCCACGAGAAGTGGCCGGCGCGAGCGAGCCCTTTCGTGCGGAGCTCGTTTCGAAGCGTGTCGTTCGTCAGGACGCGATAGATGCCGTCGGCAATCGCTTCGGGGTCGTACGGGTCGACGAGCACGGCCGCGTCGCCCGCGACCTCGGGAAGCGACGAGACGTTCGATGTGACGACCGGCGTCCCGCTCGCCATCGCTTCGAGCGGCGGCAGCCCGAACCCCTCGTAGAGCGACGGGAACACGAACACGCTCGCCAGCCTGTACATCGCCGCAAGCGTCCCTTCGGGAAGGTACCCGAGAAACCGGACGTACTTGTGCAGCTGGTGGCGGTGGACGGCGCGCCGCAGCGCCGCGTACTTCGAGATCTCGTCCCCGATCATCACGAGCTTCAGATGGTCAAGGCCCCGGTTCCGCACCAGATGCACGGCGTCGATCAGCCGTTCGAGGTTCTTGTGCGGCTTGACGTTTCCGGCATACAGCACGAACTGGTCCTGCAGCTGGTACCGCTCCCGCACCCGGATGATGTCCTCTTCGCCGGGCTGGAGGCCGAAGCGCTCGTCGTAGGCGTTGTAGATGACGTCGATCTTGTCTGGTGACGTCCCGAAGAACCGGATGATGTCCCGCTTGGAGCTCTCCGACACCGTGAGCACGCGCGTCGCCCGCTTCGCGGCGAGCGCCATGGAGACGCGCGCGTAGCGCAGCGCGAGCGCGTTCGGCAGGTACTGCGGGAACATCAGGTGAATGCAATCGTGAATCGTCACGACCGACGGGCAGCCGATCAGCGGCGGCAGCACGTAGTGCGGCGCGTGGAACAGCTCGATCTTTTCCCGCTTCAGCGCGAGCGGAATCCTGATCTGCTCCGCAATCGAGTAGTTGCCGGCCTTCTCGTGCACTGCGCGGAAGTTGCGGCCCAGCGCGCCGAGCGCCTGGGCGTCCTCCGGCCGGCTGAGCAGGACGAACTCCGTGTCCTGGTCGAGCCGCGCGAGCTGGCGCAGCAGGTTCCGGATGTAGGTGCCGATGCCGAAATCGTGCAGTTTTCGCGCGTCGATGCCGATCCGCACCCTGACATCATAGCGTCAGAATCGCGGGCGCTCGTCGTGCCAGGCCGGGACGCGTGGACCGAAATGCCGCGCGCCGACCGTGTCCCCGAGTCCGCGCGCGAACCCCTCACGTGCCCGATCGGCTCGCCCGGTCGAATCCGCCGTACAGCCAGGCGAACGGCGTCAGCAGCGGATGGTGCTTGCGGTAGAAGGCGAGGTGGCTTCGCCGGTAGGCGGCGCGCGTCGCGGCCGGCGCCGACTGCACGGATCGGCCGCGAAGGTGCACGACTTCGACCGACGGCGTGAACAGGACACGCCCGCCTCTCGACCGGATGGCGGCACAAAAATCGACGTCTTCCGTGTACATGAAAAAGCGTTCATCCAGGAGCCCGGCCGCTTCGGCGTCCGCGCGGCGCACCATCAGGCACGCGCCGCTGACCCAGTCGGGCGACTGCTCCACGCTGGTCATGTGCTCCACGCGGCGGATGGCTGACGCGTCTCCGCGCGCGAGGCCGCGCATGAGGCGCTGCTGACGGAGCTCCGCGAGCGGCGTGATCATCGAACCGAACGACAGCTCCGCGCGCCCGCGGTCGTCGACCAGGCGCGGCCCGACCACCGCGACGTCGGGATGCGCGGCCAGCACCGACAGCAGTCGATCGAGCGCACCGGGCGGCACGATCGTGTCGCTGTTCAGCAGCAGCAGCGTACGGCCGGTGCTCGCCCGGATGCCGACGTTCGTCGCCGCAGCGAAGCCGCGGTTGTCCGGCAGCTCGACGACCGCGACCCCGGGCCGCCGCGCCGCCCCGGCGCTTCCGTCGCCCGATGCGTTGTCCACGACGATGACATCGGTCGCGGCCACCGGCGGTGCGTCCAGAATCGACGCGAGGCACCGCTCCAGATCCGCACGGGCGTTGTAGCTGACGATGACAATCGAGAGGTCGATCACGCCGCCCCTTCGATCACGGCCAGGGTGTCGCGCGCCGATCTCGCCCAGTCGAAGCGTGCGAGTACCGCGGGTGCTGCCGTCAACAGCGACTGTCGGACGGCCGGGTCGAACAGCCCTTTCCAGCACATTGGGATCCTAAGCTTAGAATTCCACGTGGACAAGTTGT